>Ga0316204_10000272_pt1 | contig 212419 bp, 173 predicted proteins | sample 6monrhotite_MG_2_FD_205661 | JGI IMG/M metagenome (GOLD analysis project Ga0316204, IMG submission 205661) | Microbial mat bacterial communities from mineral coupon in-situ incubated in ocean water Damariscotta River, Maine, United States -... | ecosystem: Environmental > Aquatic > Marine >... | reverse complement strand
TAAAACATCATCAAGTTAAAGCGGCAATTTGCCTTCTTGTAAAAGCATGTTGAAAAATAGAATCGGTATTTGTCAGCAGTAGAGAGGCTGTTTATTTAAAATGAGTTTTTCTACAGCCTCGTTAGATCGGGCCAAATATTTCCGTGCAAAATTAGCAGTTTAATACTCCATATATTCCCAATTCTAAACATTGACAATCAGTTTCCGACACATATAATTACACATATACGATATATGAGGTGTATAAAATGGGACAAGTAACAATTTATCTAGAAGACGAGATTGAACATAAAATGGTACAAGCAGCAGAATCTGCCCATTTATCAAAGAGTAAGTGGATTGCCAAGGTGATTCAAGAAAAGGTTGCCAACGAATGGCCTCAATCTGTTGTAAATCTTGCAGGAACTTGGGAGGATTTCCCAAATATTGAAGATATTAGGGTTAATAAAGGCAAAGATTCTAAAAGGGAAGAAATTTAATGTATGTAATTGATACAAATACATTAATTTATTTCTTCAAAGGCATGGGTAATGTTCCAAACAAATTCCTAGCAATTTCACCAAAGGAAATAGCTATACCCTCTATTGTTCTTTACGAACTGGAATACGGTATAGCTAAATCAAACTCACCTAAAAAAAGACAGAATCAACTTAAGGAATTATGCTCTTTGGTCAAAATTCTACCATTTGACGATGAAACAGCTCGGATTTCTGCTTCTATCAGAGCAAAGCTAGAGAAAAAAGGTACTCCAATAGGTCCGCATGATATATTAATAGCCGGTACTGCGTTACAACACCAAGGAACATTGGTTACAAATAACACTAAAGAGTTTTCAAGAGTACCTAAGTTAAAATTTGACAATTGGTATTCTTAAATCGGTAAAGGCCCTATCTAACAATACGTTCAATGGGACCTTTGCAAGCGCTGGCCAATTTGCGGTTCGCTATCGCTCACTTTACCGCAAATCAGCCATCACTTACAAAGGCCCCTTATTGTGGCGTTCAAGCTGTAGAAAAATCCTCAATGTACTCTAAAATCAGGTAAAATGGCATTAATACCCAAGGAGTGTAATGATGCCAAACTTCATCCCAGCCAATTACAAACAAGAAGTCTTCATTCCGTTAAGTTTTGAGGAGCAATTGCAGCCTGGCACGTTTGAACATGCACTCCATTATCTTATTGAAGATAGATTAGATCTCTCAATTTTCTACCCCCGTTATAAAAACGCCGACGCTGGGCGACCTGCTTACCATCCGACCATACTTTTAAAAATTATTCTCTTCGCTTATTCAAAGGGCATCACCTCAAGTCGAGAAATACAATGGTGTTGTCAACATAATATTATTTTTAAAGCGCTCGCATGTAATAGTGTGCCACACTTCACCACTATCGCCTCCTTTGTCAGTTGTAAACCAAACGATATTAAAACAGTATTTGAACAAGTTTTACTTGTATGTGCAGAGCAAGGTTTATTAGGAAATGAGCTGTTCGCTATAGACGGATGTAAAATGCCATCTGATGCAGCAAAGACGTGGTCAGGAACATTCAAAGAACTCGCCGAAAAAAGAGATAAATTGAAACGCTTGATACAATATCACATGAAAAAACATCAACAATCAGATCAAGCAGAAAACGAAGAAACACAAGTGAGGACCCAGCGCGCCCAACAGACTATCGATACACTAAACAAAGCACACGACAAAATCGAAAAATTCCTGGCTGACAACACACCTCGAAAAGGGAAAGGAAAAACGCAAAAGGAAGTTAAGAGCAATATCACCGATAATGAATCCGCCAAAATGAAAACCAGCAAAGGTACCATACAAGGCTATAACGGCGTTGCGGCCGTCGACAAAAAACATCAAATCATTATTGATGCACAAGCCTTTGGATAAGGACAGGAATATCATGTATTACAACCGGTATTGACCGCGGTTGATGAAAGGTACCAACGACTCGGCATCAGCGACAACCTCTATCAAGATGGTATGATTGTTACCGCAGATACCGGTTATGCTAACGAAGAAAACATGAAGTATCTCTTTGAAAACGACATAAACGCCTATATACCTGATAACCAATTCCGAAGTCGGGATCCAAAGTTTTCTGAACAAAAAATTAAATACGTAAAACGAAATCAAGACACAAAAAAGACTAAGTGTACGTACATTTCTGCTAACGAATTTTCACTCAATGTCGAAGAGAAAACTTGCATCTGTCCTGCAAATGAAGACATGTGGTTGCAACGTGAAGGCGTTGATATATTTGGCAATGAAAAAATATTCTTTGAAGGTCGAATATCAAAATGTAGAACGTGTGAACTTAAGAATAAATGCATGAGAAACCCAGTCTCTGAAGATGCAACAAAAGGAAAAGGCCGACAAGTTTCGTTCATCACTCAGCGTAATGAAGATCACAAAAAATACACCAACTGGATGAAGGAACGAATTGATAGCGAAAAAGATAAAGAAATATATAGTCATCGAATGTCTGTTGTAGAGCCGGTGTTTGCTAACATAGAATCCAATAAACGACTTAATCGGTTTAGTTTGAGAGGTAAAGAAAAGGTGCAAGGCCAATGGCAACTGTTCTGCATTGTGCATAACATAGAAAAGATCATGAATTATGGTTAATATCAAGATAGTGCACTATCAGGAGAGAGAATTGCTCAATAAAAAGCCGATAGGAAGATATTTGTTATACGCATCATAATATTCTTTCAAAAATAGACACGCCACTTAAGGTGAAAAGTTGATTACATTAATTGGCTTAATAAAAAATCGATGTGCTTTTTGGATTTTTCTACAGCCTCGTTATACCCTGCGAGGCTTTCAAATTGACAACAGCAATATTTATTACAATTATAAAAGATATTGTATTAGCAACTACGGCAGTTATTGCCTCTTTAGTTGCTATTAAAGGGTTAAACACTTGGCAACGTCAACTTAAAGGAAAATCTGAATATGAACTATCCAAAAGCATTTTAGTAACGCTTTTCCACTATAGAGATACTATTGATGGAGTTAGACATTCAGTAATGTGGGTTACAGAAATGCCTTCGCCTCCAGAGGAAGAATTAAATGATATGAGTTTTGATGAACGTAGCTTTTATGGTACGTCGAAAGCTTATCAAAACCGATGGGATAAAGTACAAAAAAACGATCAAGACTCTATGCAGACTTGCTAGAAGCAGAGGCAATATGGGGAATAAAATTAAAAATCATTTTAAAATGATTTTTGATCTTGAACATGAGTTATTCACTTACATTCGTCAAAACTTACAATTAACTGCCCCAAAAGGAGATCAACGCTCAAAAGATGCTGTAAATAAGATCTTACTATACAAAAGAGACTGCATGTTTTCAGCATTTGGTGAAGAACCTGACGAATTCAACACAGACCTTAAATTGGGTATAGATAATATTGAAAAGTACCTTAAGCCTAAATTACGGCATGACAACAATTAGCTAAAGGGAAATGAATGGACGTTACCAGTATTATTATCGGTTTTTTAAGCGGCGTTGTTTTGTCTATTTTTACAGCATTTATAAATTTTAGATTGAGCAGGAAGCCTGATGAATATAAAGCTTTGGTGAAGTCCAAATATGAGATTTACCTAAAACTAAATGATTTGTATAACTGGTATTTCTGGCTAGTGACAAACGAATTGCATAATAAAGAAACAGATAAAGAGACAATTGAAACAATACACAATATAGCCGTAAATTTAGCCAGAGAGTTACATAAAAATGAAAACAGTGAATTCACTGAAAAACTTCTTAGAATATTATATGATGAAAGCTATGAAACTTTCGATGCAAGGTGGAAGCATATATCTAAATTATCTGAGAAATTGGCTACAAAGTTACTCCCAAACATCAAAAATACCTTAGTCAATTATCGGATAATAATATTCATTTAATGGCTAAATCCAATTTCACACCAAAGGCTCCCGCTTCTAGTCGTTTTAAGATGGGTTATTAAATAATTCTTTCACTAGTGTCCGGTTTAATTCCCCATTCAAATAAAAAAACCTAAGTCCTTAATAAACATTGTAAAATCCAAGTTATCGAAACAAGAATTTTGCAAAAAAGGACTTAAGCTATGAAACATATTAACACCGTATTCCATCAAATGCTTCGCTTAGTACCATGAGCAATGTTTGACAAGGCTGTTAAGCGCAACAAGGGAGACTTACGTGTGCGTCATCTCAATTGTTGGACTCAATTTTCGACGATGCTTTATGCTCAACTTGGCGGCCATCGATCATTGCTAGACTTAGAAACAGGGTTCAACAGTAAGGCAAATCATCATTATCATCTTGGACTGAAATCCATTCGTCGTTCAACGCTGGCGGATGCGAATAGTAAACGTCCTTTAGCGATATACTTTGAGTTCTTTTATAGTTTGCTAAAAAATGTTCGTCACTCAACGGCTAATGAAGCAACAAAGATAATTCGACTGATTGATTCAACCACCATAGATTTAAACACGCATGACTTTAACTGGGCAGAATTTCGGACGCATAAAGCCGGCGTTAAACTGCATATCATTTACGATCCAGATGTTGATGTGCCTACTTTTTTGCAATGACGAACGCTAAAATAAATGATCGAAAAGGCGCGAATTTATTGGCTATCATGACTAACACAACTTACGTATTTGACTGTGCATACAATGACTATCTCTGGTATTACGAGCAGATGCACCTCAAAGGAAACATTTTCATTGGTCGAATGCAATGCAACGCACAATATGATGTCATAAGCACCGAAAAAGTGGTTGATAATATTCTCGAAGATCAAACGATAGAGCTAACATCAAAGAAAGGAAAGCAATGCCGTATTCAATTTATTCGCCAAGAGGATCAAAAAGAATTAGTACTCATTTCGAATGATCTGATATCTCCAGCAACAGAATTAATGGTGTTGTACAAACAGCGCTGGGGAATTGAATTGTTTTTTAAATGAATCAAGCAAAATTTACAAATCAAACGTTTTATGGGAACGAGCGAACATGCTGTCCAGTGACAAATACTGATTGCGATGATTAGCTATCTATCACTTCGACAACTCCAAAACAATTTCCCGAAAAATTATCGCTCCAGCAAATAGCTCGGTTGTTGGCTACGAACCTTTTTTTCCGAGGAGGTTTGGCTAACATCTTTGCGATAACAACAGCTAAAAGGCGAAAAGATACACATGATGAAGCACCGTAGCGTATATTAGTGCTAAATTAACCGGACACTAGTATAGTAAGTTTAAAACTCAATCTTTTTTAATATTTTCACTTGTTTTTCAAGACACAGTTTTATTTTGCTTTTTTTATTCGTGAACCTTAGACATTTTGGGTAGTTTTAAATCATTTATTTTCGCCACCGTCAAATTTTTTAATAAATTTCAATAATCACAAAGTAAAAATTATCTTCGAAAAAACAACCAATAACTTTTACTCGTATCTTGCATATAATATATACAATTATCGAGTTCCCTACTATCACTTATTATTTAATCGCACTCAATCATGTAACTCTATAAAAATGAGAGTATTTACAAACAAATCATTGTGGTATATTAGCATTATGCATGAAACAAATCTTATACATCGAAACTCCACTTAAATATCAAGTTTTCTCAACAGACAACCTTGCAGATCTTAAATTTGACAGCAAGCTGCATTCCAATCGCAAAATTCATACAAGCGTAAATTTAATCAAAACCGAGGAAATAATGAAAAAAAGACATCGTATTCAATTCCCAATTGCTGAATTAACCAATTTTAATCAAGACGAAGCATATTTTTTCCTTCAAGGATCAGGAGGTAATAGAAAAATTCGATTCCACGATTACAACGAAATTTATCAGATAGAAGGGTTGTATGAACAAATATTTTATGATCGTCTAAAATGCACGTCTCCGACTAAAGTAACTTCAATACTTGAATCAGCGGTTAAACAATCTCAAGATAACTTCACTGAACTTAGAGTGCTAGATTTGGGAGCAGGTAATGGAATGATGGGGGAAGAGTTAAAACTACATGGGGTTTCTCGTTTAATTGGAGTAGATATAATTCCAGAAGCCTACGAAGCAGCAATCCGAGATAGGCCTGGAATATATGATGCTTATTACGTTGAGGATTTCACGAAGCTAACTGATGAAAAAAAAGAAGAGATAGAATCATGGCAATGTGATTGTATGGTCACAGTTGCAGCACTAGGCTTTGGAGACATCCCAGCAAAAGCTTTTGTTGAAGCTTTTAATATTATTAAAAGTGAAGCTTGGGTTGCATTCAACATTAAAAAAACATTTTTCGATAATAGCGATGAGTCAGGGTTCTCAAAAATGATTCGAGAGTTGATCTTCTCGAAATATCTCGATATTTATTACATTGAGCGATATAAACATAGATTGTCTATAGAGGGAGAGCCCTTGTACTATTTCGCGATTGCAGGAAGGAAAAAATCAGATATCCCAAAAGAGTTTTTGGAATTGAAAGGTATATTTTCCTAGAATAGGCGCAACTCAGTAAAGGTCCAACAAGAAATTAAAATCCAATACTCAACTACCGAATACAAAAAAAATCCCAACAATACAATTAGCTGGGCCTCTTGCAACACCGGTTGCTTTATCGGGTCAGAGGGAGCATAGCTCCCGTCTGCCCACAGAACCGTGCGTGCGAGCCCGTACACGGCTCTTCATGGTTGCTTGATCCATCGATTGACTTCAAACCAATGTGGCCTTCGCTTGTCCGAACGAATGTATTGCCCCAATACGTTAACAAAGAAATGATTGGAGCAAGCGCGAGTTACCGCCATTGCGTTGGATAGAGCCCAGCGTTTATTGTTCGAATAAACTTTGCTGGCCATACGTTGTATCGCTCCGCGTTTAACAAGTTTGTAATAGAGATTTCGTTTGCTTTTCTGCTGATCAATCAGGCGTGAGCGTAACCGACGACGGATATGTGCTTCGATACGCGATAGTTGCGCGGGGTATTGTGTCATGGCGAAGTAACTTGACCAGCCACGATACCATCGATTAATTTCCTTCAGGGTTTTCTCCAGTGTCATGTGTGTTCCTCTCGGGGTGAGTGCTTTGACTTGTTCCATCGCCTTGCTCATGGCTTGCCTGGATATCGCAATGGGCGATGATCATGCCTAAGAATTTCACTTTGATCGAGAGGGCCACTTGACTCTTTTCCTGGTTGACTATCAGTTTCAATCGTTTCTCGGTGTAGTCACTGATCGTTTTCATCACACGTTCGGCGACTTTGTGTGAGCCAACAAAGAGATTGCAATCGTCGGAAAATCGACAGAAAGCCAGATCACGGCGTTCCAGTTCTTTGTCCAGATCATCCAGTACGATGTTGCTGAGTAATGGGCTTATGGACTACCTTGAACCACACCTTCTGTTTCATGATGCCGCTACGTAGTGTGATCCCGATGAATCGGAGTAATCGTGTGTCGCGGATCGATTGACGCAATCGGGCCATCAATCGGCCCTGATGGATACGGTCGAAGAATTTTGACAGATCAATATCCACGACATACGGTTTACCATTGTTCACGATGTTACAGGCAGCCTGTACCGCTTGACGCTGATTACGCCCCGGTCGGAAACCATAACTGTTTCGCGAGAACTCGGGATCGAATATCGGTTCCATCAGTTGCTTTATCGTTGCCTGTATAACGCAGCCCCGTACACAGGGAAGCCCGAGTAATCGGGCACCTTTGTTTCCAAGCTTGGATATTTCGACACGTTTAACCGGCAAGGGTTGATAGGCCCAGCTTTTCAGTTCCTCTGATAATTGGACTAGCTCTTTGATTCAGTTGCTGCTCAAAGTCTTCAATGGTGACACCGTCAATTCCCAGCACGCCTTTGTTTCTTTTAACCGCGTGAATCCTTGTCGCAATGCTTTCACATTGCACAAGTCGCCAAAGAGTCTTGTGTCGTCGATAAGATGTTGCATTTTTTTCAGTATTTCACTTTCATTTGCTGAATACTCTCGTCGATCTTCGCACCAACGATTCGTCAAGCTTTAGGTGCTTGATAGTCGTCGGTTCCTTCTTGGCAGATCTCAAGTTTCAGGTTTGTCATACGTTTCCATACGCACTACCATGGCTTGCCCTTTACCTCTAACATCCTTGTTGCTATCAATTCGTTTTACCCTCAACCTTGTCACCAAGATCTCATCGGCGAATTGTTTTACGATTACTATGGCGTGCTCTGAAAACCTCTGTTCCATGACGATACTGTTACCAGCACGCTTAGGGCTTAAGGCGTCGTAGTTAACCGACCCGGATGCAGTGGCTCTTCCCCAGGTAAGTTACTTCACTTTTCTATTGCCCACCTATCTTCTATACGTCAACACATTACGTGGAGATTATTGGGTTTCGATAGTTCACGGTATCTCGCCCTTGTGTTGCCGCCTACCAAAGATTCACATTGTTGCACAACCAAAAATAACTGTAAAAGGTCCTTATTACAGCGTTAGAATTAACCGAGAAAATTTTTAGCCATTCATTTCAAATTAGTTTTATCCAACCCATATGAATAGCTGCTTTGTTTCCGCTGCGATCATGTGAACGTCTCAGTATCTTACCATCAATAGCAACAATCTCTCCTTGCGTGACTTGACTGATAGTTTGGACCCAAGTGATAAAGCACGATTAAAATTACTCGGGGCATAATCGAGAAAATACACATCCAAATGTATCGTGAGAAGGAATGCCGCTGTGAAGTGATAAAAATTGTTTAAACCAGGTAATTTTTGCTAAGCCGTATCCTTCAATTTATGTCCATTTGTTTGCACCGCAAATAAATGAGCAGATGGCTATAACCAAGATATCCTCTAGCGAATGACGTCTATGTCGCTCGACTCGTGGGTCCTCTAAAGCTTGAAAAGCCTCGAAAAGTGCCATTTGCATTCCTTGCGTATCGTTTGAATGCCCGATATTTACTAAACTTCCTTGCTTTTGTCCAATATTTCATCGGTTTATATGCGATTGCCCTGTTACAAAAAAACTGTATTTTTGAAATAACAAGTAACGTTCCAATTGTAGCTGCATCTAGGGTTAAATTACCATCTCACATTGTCGGAAATTTTTACACTATCTAAATATTTTAATCAGCTGTCACTAAAACAAAAAATTAATAAATAAAAAAACGACAAAAGTCTGTCATATATTCATCAAAACTAGCTACGACTTTTTATTTATATTGTGCATGATACTTTTTTTAAATTAGTAGATACTCGTATTTTGATATTTATCTATAAGCAAAAAAAATTAACATTGATGGTCTCCCGACTTAAGTTTTATTAATTCCCTGTCACATATTCTCTAAGAATGTTCATAACGACTTTCACTCAAGCGTCAGAAAATATTTTTTGACGACATAAAACTACTAGCATTAACTTTTTCGACAATACTTATGACGCCTAAAAAACACTAATTTTTTGGTGAGATAACTGCATATTGTATCTTGCATTACTGATAGACAGAATTCTCAAAATTATTCTAACCAATAATTGAAGAGTAAAAATTTAATTCCTTATGTGGAGGTGAATGTGATGAACAAGAAAACACTATTATCTGCGGCTATAGCTGGCGCACTGGTAACTGGAGTTATGACACCAGTTCATGCGGCACCAATTTTGTGGTATGACTCATTCGGTGGCTTTGTAGAAAATACTACGCACGTTAATGCGCCAGGTGGTGTCGTATTTAGTGGGGATAGAGATATTCACGATAGCCATAACGCGACTTTAGGTGATGGAGATGACGCTTGGACAGAGGTTAGTTGGGGAACACCGACAGGAACTGCAGGCCCTTACAGCGGAAGAAGTGGTATAAGACTAGAAGGTTTTCAAGATCAATCCGTTGATGTAGCTTCGAGTATCTTTGTAGAATTCGGTGATCTTGTTCATCATAATGAACCAATCACCGCCGCAGGTGGTAATCTTACCGGTATAGATGTCTCCTGGAATTTACATCTCTATGAAACACAGGCAGATGCAATATCGGGCGACCTAGCTGATACAATCTTTGACTGGCATGCCACTTTTCCATTGGATATCTGGGAAACCTCAAATTCTGGAACCTGTGACCCTGGTGCAGCAACCTCACCAGCTGGCACCGTTGTAGGAACTGGGCCAAATGGTAACGATTTTGTTTCGAATGGTGTTTCAGTGTCTCAATGTGATGACGCATTTGCCTTTGGTGGTGCAAGTACCAATAGCGCGTTTAATTACTTGGGAGAAGATTATATTATTGCACTTGGTGGCTTTTACGATAATGTTGGTGCATTAACAGAAACCTTTTGGTCACCAGAAGGTAGTGAAAATATCGGATTTGTAAGATTCGATATCCAAACTGCTCCAGTGCCTGAACCAGCAACTCTTGCACTAATTGGGCTTGGATTGGCAGGATTAGGTTTTTCTGCACGTCGTCGTATTCAGAAAAATGTATAGTTCAAAATAATTTGTGCGAAAAAGGGCGTCCTCGGGGCGCCCTTACTCGATAAGAAATTTGACTTAACCTATCCCGAATAAATTCACATCAAGGAACAATATTTTCATTGCCAGTTTGTTCGCTATGTGTTGATTTCTACCGTCAGTATTCTTGGCATAAGATCAATCCCGTCATTCAACGTAATGGTTATCGTACTAGCAGTTGCACTACTGGCATTAATGAGCAGTGTGTTTCCATCAAAGATTTCAACCGCCACTTGCACGTTTTGAGGGCTGTTTACATTAATGCTCTGCAGTGTATCGAATGGATTGTTGGGGGGTATGTAAACAGCGGTTTGAACACCGTTATTGAGATAAAATTTTGTCTGGTTTTGCTCAATCGCTACAACATCATTTGCCGGAGCCTGTGTTTGAAAAGTCCAGTTTTTAACGCCTGGTATACCATCTATGCTGTAACTGATTTCTACGCGGTATCGCGTATTCCAACTGAGTCGTTGTAACGGAAACAAGGCATATTGATTGTGGGAAAAACTTTGATTAGGATCTGTATCACCAGTTAACAAACGAGTATTAGTCACAAATTCATTGGTAATATCTTCGTAAAGATTAATTGAGTTCAGAATAAATTCACCCAAGTTTGCTGAATTATATTCAACTGAAACAGGATAACCACTCACACCATAATCAGATAATGGATCAGGGGTTTCTTCAAAAAAAGCGGGGGGAATATTTTCTCCATCAACCGGCGGCCAGACAATGATATCTTCATTGAGGTTACGGGTATTCGTGAGTGTCTGATTATATTCAGTGACAGCAAGCTTAATATCGTCTTTACAAACATTGCTGTAATAAGTGCCTGAGCCTGTAAAAGGCGATTGTTGGCAAAGTCGATTAAGTTCACTGTTAGCGATATTGTGGACCAATATCATTGATGAGTTACTATTTTTTACGATAGCACTTATGCCGATTTCGTTGAAATCTGGATTCATCAAAGTAAAGCGATGATAAATGGCGCTAAAGAGATTATCGATAGCGTCGTTGGCGTTTTTTCCTGTTGCAATACCCTCACCCACAATTCGACTAGAATACAGAACTTCATTCACACGATCCGATGCACTAACACCAGTAAATCCAGACAACCCCTGGATTTCATCATGTCCAAAAATATTATGAGTGACAAGATAATCAGCATGATTTGTAGCAGCTTGTGCCAGTAATTCGTTTTTTGCAACAGAAATCAAGCCTGCACTTTTTCGCAGTTGATTCAGATAATCATAAACATCTGTAATTGCATCTGACTGACTATCATCGTTTATCGGGGTTTGCTGGTCAGAATCATCGTTAACACTCGGCGGCGATTCAAGCTCGGGATTTTCATCATTTGTAGCTGGTTGCGAATTACAGCCAGCTAGCAACAATGCAAATGTTAAAATCAGAAACCGAATCCAACTCATATTTATTTCATCCAAATTAAAGCAAGTTACGCAAATCAATTATCAAAAGTATTGGCTCGAGAAATAAAAATAATAGACAACCCGCAGCAAGCCACTGACCCAAAGTAATCCCTTTTCACAAAATCTCCGCACTATTTAATTTGATCAATGATTAACTTGCCTTTAAAAACAATAGTAATTTTTAAAAAACAGCTTACAGTATATTCCATTCATGCAACAAAATATTTTTTAAATATTATACTCATTTTTCTTTACAATAAACTAACACATCACCTTGCTTGTTTTCACGCTTCTACCGAAAAATCCGCGAAAGTAAATTAACTATAATTATCCACATGGAAAAGACAAATATATTATTGACACTACGCTAGTTTCTTCTGGTTACAACGTAGTCATTTTTTTGTTATGCTGCCAAGATTCATTTTATGTATTCAGAACTTCCCATGAAAAAAGTATCATTAATCATCATTATTTTGCTATTACTAACCGCCTTAATAGGTGGCTGGAAATACTATCAAGATGACGCCATTATTGTTGAGGTTATTAACGCTGAAACAGGTCCGATTGAATCAGTGATTCGCGTTACTGGCAGAGTGATTAACGATCGCACTGTCACTATGACAGCGCTGGTGAACGGACAAATTCAGGGCATGTTAGTGCAAAAAGGCGATCGTGTTAAAGCTGGTCAGGTGCTCGCTTATCTCGACAAACGTGAAGCTGACGCCCTGGTTGAAAAAGCCACAGCAGTCGTGGCGCGGGAGCGGCAAGCGGTGGATGAGGCCAATCGAAAACTGGAACGCTTACGAGAAATATCTCTTGCCGGTAATGCCTCTACACAAGCTGTTGAAGATGCTCAGGCAGAGTGGCGTGCTGCACAGGCGCGTTTGCAAGTGGCCGAAGCCGAGCGACGAGTGGCACAAATACAACGCGAAAAAGTCGAGGTCACCGCTCCGTGGGACGGCGTGATTATCGAAAAATCCACCGAACAAGGACAGTGGGTGGAAGCCGGTATTAAACTCTTCACTCTTGTGGCTGAAGAAGGCCGGGAAATCGAAGCCAATGTCGATGCTGGCGATAGCGGCGTGGTGGAAATCGGCCAAACCGTTACCCTCACCTGCGACGCTTTTCCTGGCCAACGCTGGAGCGAAACAATCCATTGGATCTCTCCTGCTATCATTACTGACGAAAACGCAGTGTTGAACAGTTTTGCAGTGCGTATGACTCTTGGTCCAGACGCCCCGTCGTTGCTGCTGGGGCAACAGGTGGATATCGAAATCCGCACTGCCCGCCGTGAATCAGGGTTGAAACTGCCATACACCGCACTTATCGAATCCGATGAGACATCTAAGGTTGCGATTGTTCGTGAAGGCAAAGTGAAATATCGACAAGTAACAACGGGAATTGAGGATTTCACCCATGTTGAGATTGTCGATGGTATTACTGCAGATGAGTCGGTAATTATCTCCCACGGTAGAGCACCGGCAGAAGGCAGCGTAGTTAAAATTAAAACGGGAATCGAAAAACCGTGATTAAGCTGACAGATATTAACAAAAGCTACCGCGTCGGCGAAATGGTTCTGCCGGTATTGCGAGGCGTCAGCCTAACTGTGAATGCTGGTGAGTTCATCGCCATCATGGGACCTTCAGGCTCCGGCAAAACAACCCTACTCAATGTTATCGGTTGTCTTGATTATGTTGATGCCGGCACGTATACATTAGCCGATGAAGCTGTGGACCAGGCTTCTGATGATGACCTCGCCCGCATTCGTAACAGGCACATCGGATTTGTATTTCAGTTATTCAATCTCATCCCTCGCATCTCCGCTTTGCGCAATGTCGAATTGCCGATGATCTACAGCGATGAACCCCCAGCCGAACGTCGCAAGCGTGCACTTCAAGCTTTACAACGCATGGCTATTGCAGACCGTGCCGATCACGCACCGAGCCAGTTGTCCGGCGGCCAACAACAACGTGTTGCCATCGCACGAGCCCTGGTCAACAATCCCGAACTGCTGGTAGCGGATGAGCCTACAGGTAGTCTGGATTCCAGCACCGGTAACGAAATAATGATGTTATTCCGCAAACTCAACCAGGCCGGAACTACCATTGTTATGGTAACTCATGAAGAAGATATCGCCGCTCACGCGGGCCGTATCATTCGCTTGAAAGACGGCTTGATCGCTTCCGACGACTGCATGAATGCAGAAGGTACGAGTCCAGGGATGGGCGAGATAGACAGCGTCGGGAACAAGTTGTCGAGAGCGACGCAGGATGCCAAAGCCGATGAAGGAGCATGACTGGCATGCTAACCTTCTTCATTGATCGATTCAGCCAAGCACTTTTTGCTCTCAAAGATAATCTCCGGCGCACTCTACTTAGCATTTTAGGTATCGCTGTCGGCATCGCCGCAGTCATGGCAGTAGGCACTATTAGCAAAGGTGGCAACTATTTAATTTTTTCCGAATTGGAAACCTTCGGTCTCAATTCCTTGTGGGTGTTCCGTGATCGGAACGATAAAGATCCCAACCGTATGGTGCGAGAAGGAACTGGCATTGATAACGATGACTATCAGGCGCTGACTTCCGGTTGCTGCCCTGCGGTGCGCCGCATCAGCGCCATGGTGCATAGTTCCAGAGCTAAGCGCATCATAATTCAAGCGACTAATCGCTACAGTAATGCTCAACTTCAAGGCGTGGATACTGACCTGACAACCATTGGTAACGATGTCATCATTCAGGGACGGCCGTTTCGCGCGCGCGATATCACCAGCCGCCGAGCGGTGGCAATCCTCGGGCCCACGGCGGTTGAAGATTTATTCGGTGCGGCTTCTCCCATTGGTCGCGAGTTCCGTATCGATAATCGTAAATTCACCGTTATCGGCGTGCTTGAAGAAAAAAGTCGCGATTTTCTTGCCAGTATCGGCTCGGCGGGCGGCCAGGATGCTAACAATCGTATCCTCATTCCCTACACGACGTTTCAGCAGATGCAAGGCCACAAACGGATCAATTATCTTCAAGCCGAAGCGGTAACTCAAACACAAGCCGCTGCCGCCGCAGAACAACTGATCGCTGTATTGAAACGCCATAATGGTCGTAACTATGCTTATAAATCTGACACAATGGACACCTATATCAATACCACCCAGCGCATACTTGACGGTGTTGCTATGATCGGTATTGTCGCTGCTTCGGTTTCCTTACTGGTTGGTGGTATGGGCATCATGAACATTATGAGCACCTCAGTACTGGAACGCACCCGAGAAATCGGTCTGCGCAAAGCAGTTGGTGCGCGCAGACGCGATATTATGTTGCAATTTTTGCTGGAGGCAGTTGTGATCAGTACTGTCGGCGGTATTATCGGGCTTACACTCGGCACCGGAGCCAGTATCATTCTCGCAGAACTAACCGGCTTCCCTCTCACCCCTTCATTAACCGTCATAGTCATTGCTTTAATAGTTTCGGTGGCAGTCGGCATTATCTCCGGTTACCTGCCAGCACGGCGTGCAGCAAGGCTGCATCCAGTGGAAGCATTACGTTATGAATGATACAGTGGCTCCCGCTAGAAACAGAGTTGGGATTGATTTTTCCGTTCCGAGTGCATTCTTGGCCCAAGTCACTCCAGAATCAATCCCAACTCTGTTTCTAGCGGGAATTGCTGTAAATGAACCAGTTTCATTGCGCCAAGAAAAAATCAAAAAACAATGATGTGTATCGCATCGCCAACTGCTTCATTTTTAACCACTTCGAGAAATCACACTAAATGTAGTTTAGATCACACCCATGCAGTTATAATCCAACTATATTTATTACAATGAATAACTAACACGTAAAATACTATTTAAGAGGAGACTTAACATGGGATTTGTAGTCGTCGGTGGCCCTAATCTACAAGCAGAAGTTAAAAAACTACAACCAAAAATTTTATCCGCAATAGAAAAAGCCGCCACTGAAGTCGGTGCCGGTAGAGCAAATACTGAGTGTCAGCGTTGGTTTGGGGATGTTACACCCGCGTTTAAAAAAGATCTTGCAAAAAAACTCAGAAGCTTTCGATCAGTTGTTAATCTTAAAGAAGTGCGAATCCATTTCGCCTCAATAAAAGAACGTGAGAGAAATGAAAATGCTGCCGCTTACCAACCAACCAATGGTTGGCAAGATAATTCGTCAATTCAAAAGGCCCAAACCCAAAGTTTTGAAATGCACATCAACGAAGCGTTCTCACAACTGCCGACTTATTGCACACCAAGCCCCGCTGCAACCAATGGACAAAGTAAATTTGATACTTTAGTTCATGAACTTTCGCATCTGTTTTTAAATACTGAAGATGAAAGTTATTTAGGTGCAACAGCCTATGGCGGTGCTACCGCACGTTTGTTAGCAACTAATGATGCGGCTCATGCAAAAACGAATGCCGAAAATTGGGGATTATTTATTGAGGAATTTGTTTAATTTATGCAACCATAAATAACTACATAATCTAGTTATCTCCACTAAACAACGAGAAGAACCAACAAGTGGAGGTTTCTATTTTCGGTTTAAATAGATCTTTTAACAATGCCTGAACAAACTAAAAGTAGCCTACTCTCTTTAGGTTTTTCTATTGAGAGTGTGTTAAAGAATGTTTTAATTCTTCTGCCAGCCAATCAACAAATAGTCGGATATTAGAGGACATTAACTGTCTATGCTGATAAACCAGGCTAATCGGTTGTGAGGGTAACTCGAATTCTTCCAAGATAATTTCCAACTTACCCTGCCTAACATAAGGCATCACTTGATAAGAAAAAATATAGCCAAATCCCGCTCCTGATGCACAGGCATCTACCAAAGCCGCTATGTGATTACATGTTAAACTACCACTAACTTTAACAGATATTTTCTTAGAACCTTCTTGAAACTGCCACACAGAGCCAACAGAAATTCCTGTAAATCGTATGCATGGCAGTTGTGCCAATAATTCGGGGCGATCCGGTTTACCATATTTCTTTAGAACTTCAGGCCTTGCACAAACAACTTGGCGAATCTCGCCTATGGGTTTAGAAATCAGCGTTGAATCGCTAAGAGGTCCGATTCGCACCGCGAGATCAATGCCTTCATCCAGCATATTGACAACACGATCCAGCAATAACAAGTTTACCTGCATACGCGGATATTGCTTTAAAAAACGATTCACCACAGGATTAACGTGCATCTCACCAAAACGTACTGGAGCCGTCAAAGTAATTGTACCACTGGGTTCAACCTGATCATTGCTCAGCAAACGCTCTGTTTCCTCAATTTCCGCCAGTATCTTCCGGCATCTATCCAAGTAGATGCGACCTTCTTCAGTTAGCGCAATTCGACGAGTTGTACGGTTAAAAAGCCGAACTTGTAAGTTTTTTTCGAGTGCCGCCAACATCCTTACTACTGCGGGTAGTGATTTACCAAGGCTATTTGCAGCGCCGGTGAGACTACCGCTTTCAGCTATTTTCACAAAAATTGCCATGGCTTGAAGTTTATCCATACTTCAATTACTCCACTAAACGCAATAGTTAAATAACAATATTAGCATTTATTGCGAATTATGACGCGAGTAATCTTTCGTTCATGGAGTACAGACTCTATCAAAGATTTTTTAATCAATTTGAAAAGGAAAACATCAACATGAAAGCAGCCATCATCATATTGTCAGACCCCAAAGCAGCTAGTGAAGAAGCATTAGGCCGATTATTCAACGGACTTGCTGCCGCTTATGACTTTAAGCAATCTGGGGATGAAGTCACCATTTTGTTCCAAGGTACGGGTACACGTTGGGCGGGTGTGTTAAGCAATCAAGATCACCCCGCATACCAGCTCTACAAAGCATTGGAAGATAAAATTGCCGGTGTTTCTTCTGGTTGCGCAGATGTTTTTGGGGCCAGTGAAGAGGCTGTCAAAAATGGTTTTAATTTGATTACAGACAACGCTGTGCCAGGCACTTCTGGTCTTCCAAGTCTGCGCAAGTTAACTGCTGATGGTTATACCGTCTTCCTTTTCTAGCCAGGGTCGCCGGGACCTACAATCAGATCCCGGCATTTTTTCTGTCGCTAAAATAGGGAGATATCAATATGACAAATAACAACCCATACCATGAAGGTGAACTAGCTGTGCAAACACGTCTCAATGCGACTGACATGGCGCTCAAGACTGGTCGTGTTATACGTGACAGCATACCAGGAGGCGCTTTGCCTTTTATCGAACAACAAGCAATGGTAGTAATTGGGAGTATCGATCCGCAGGGGCAAGTTTGGGCATCAATATTATTTGGTCAACCTGGCTTTCTTCGCGCAATTAACATGCGTACACTTGAACTTAATCTGGCTCAAGCAGGCTCATCAGCTGAGGACCCATTGTGGAAGAATCTGGAATCGAATTTTAGTGTTGGACTGATCGTGATCGAGTTAGGATCACGTCGTCGACTTCGCGTGAATGGTAAGTTACGTAAAGTCTCCGATAAAGGTTACATTATTGATGTCAAACAGGCTTATGCAAATTGCCCGAAATACATTCAACGTCGGCATTTAAAAAGAGCAACGCAACAATTTAATCAACAAGTCGAGCCAGCAAAATTTAGCACTGAACTGAATTTAGATCAAAAAACACTCATTACAAATTCCGATACTTTTTTTGTTGCCAGTGCTCACCCTGATCATGGCGTTGATGCCTCACATCGAGGTGGTCAACCTGGGTTTGTAACAGTCCTGAACGAAACACTGCTACGTATTCCAGACTACATCGGGAATAATATGTTTAATACCTTAGGTAATTTTCAAAGTTATCCTTATGCGGGATTGGTATTTATCGATTTTCAACACAAGCAACTACTCCAACTCACTGGCAAAGCAAAAATCTTGTGGCACTTTGATGACAAGAATGATGAAACTGGTGGCACACGACGCTATTGGGAATTCGAGATTATGGCTTTGCAAGAAAGGTCAATTCCTTTTAATATTGATTGGGAATTGCTTGAGTACTCGCCCTTCAATCCGCAACCGACCAAAACTAGTCCCCCCCCCCTTTAGAATGAATAGGAATAATAAATGAGTACCTTGATTTATTACGTTGGTGCAGCAGTGGCTGAGATCGCGGGCTGTTTTGCCTTTTGGGCTTGGTTACGGTTGGATAAGTCCATCCTCTGGATTGTACCGGGCGTACTATCGCTCGTTATATTTGCCTTTCTGTTAACCCGTATCGATAGCGACTTTGCTGGGCGCGCTTATGCAGCCTACGGAGGTATCTACATCGCTTCGTCTCTACTATGGATGTGGGCTGCTGAAGGGGTACGCGCCGACCGCTGGGATTTGATTGGCGCTACCATCTGTATTCTCGGTGCTGCGATTATTCTATGGGGACCACGACCAACCTGAACCACAAGCCTTGACTCAATACGACTGGGCTCGGTTTTATCGTCAGCAACGTCGTTGTTTTATTCCGCAGTAGATTGTCTATTCTCGGACAGCCTCCTACATGAGTTACTACACCGTCAGTGCTGATTCATTAAAAAATAATCGACCATCCTTGTCGTTTAACCCGCTCTTTCGTATAAGCAACAGAATCAATGAGTTTACCCATAGCATCAAGCAAATTGATCACCCCACCTTTATTAGCTAATTGAACATTATTTCCTGGAAGTTTAATTGATAGGGTATCACCTGCTTTAATAGTGCCGCTCAGTTGTAAACTGTTGTTGTTTTTAACAACCAATTTCCAGCCTTCAACACTGAGTGGGACAGGTGTAACATTAAACAACAACACTTTTTCCAACCCTCATCATGCCCTTCAGGATTAACCAGGGCAGATATAATCTTGATTTGATCACCTCCTGTCTCTCTTGTATTCGTCGCACCTGGGGTCGTTATAATGATTTCGACGGGTTCTGTACCACCAGAGCCATCACCTTGTGAATCTTTAATCTTAATAAATTTTGGATAGAAGGTACGCATATGCTTGCTATTCTGACTACGAAACATTTTGAAATTATAGAGTGAACCATTCACCACTCCTTCTTTAGGTGCACGGCCTGCACCGAGAAATCGCACAGTTCCTAATGCCATCAGACCTTCGATGCTACAACCATTAAAAAAGCCGCCAATTTTTTTATATAACGGTCGCGATAGATATTTTTTTCATAATCAAATGCTTCCCATTTGAATGAGATTGTTGATACTTCAGGCACTAATATATTTTCGGTTTCATTTTTTCCTTTCAAGCCGAGATATTGGATGTCGTCGTTATCGAGTAGTTTAAAACTATCGTCAAGATGGTATTTATATCAAAAGTGATAACCACTTACTTTACTACTACTTTGTTCTCCTACAACCACATGTTCAAAAGCTGATAAATCCTTTCCGCTTGATTGAGTAAACTGGGTAAACCAAACATCGAGCAAAACCTTATACCAACGTGTTGCTGTATAAGTTTCTCCCGTTTGTTGCGTTAAAAAATCACGTGCAGCAATCATCGGACGAGATTCAACAATGTGTTCCAACAATGCATGAATTTCTACATCCTCTTCTGGTGTTTGTGTTTCTGGTTTTGATTGGCTTAGCGTATAGTTGTTGAATAGTTTTTTGCAAAGTTGATAACTATGCAGTTTATGATCAGGAATCACAATCTCAGTGAACAGTTCTAATTTCTGATCTTTTATTGGTTGTTCGTTGACAACCACAAAACCATGTTGCGGATCTCCCTCTGATGCATTAAGTACAGGTTTGACACCATTTCCCAATTGGTCTTCATCCCAAATTTTCTGATAAATCGTCATAATCTATTCCTCAAATATTTTTCTGGATAAATATCTTTCTATTTTTTGCTTGGATAATAATTAAACTCCACTTTCACAAAGTCATGATCAGAAAACACGCTGTCGATTAGTTAAATTAAATGAGGGGAAACTGATATCCTTGCTATTCATAACTGATCTTCCCTGAATTTATTTATTCTTGAAAATAAGTCTAGCGTTCAATTGATGAATTTTCTATGTGGAAATAGGAATATGAGTCAATATTCTCAGAGAAGAGAAAATTATTTCAAACGTGGAACCCTTGAACCTGGTTAAAATGATTAAACCTAGAAAACGTAGTTGGACGTGAGATTAGGATGCATCAACAGTAGGCGCGTTAAGCGAGCAATTGGTTTGACTGGCGTAATGAAGATTATTGCGATTACCTGGTTGGTGATTCAATTATTTTTCATGTAGCCAGGCGGATCAAGGGGTTGTACTCTAACTCGTGGATCAACTACGTTTTCTAGGCCAAACTGTTGTCATCAAAAGATATTTATAAGCCTTATTAACCACTCCATTTCATCCAGCTCATTCCTGCGAAAAATATCAATGTAGCACTTAACAATGCGTGACTTGGCCAACGATTGACATGCTCTCCCAACCACTCACGTCTACTGTTCATGATCAGCAGCGCAATCGCTAACAGGGGTAAAAAAGCGGCTCCTACGATACCGTAAAATTGCTGAATCTCTTTAAAACTCATCATCAACCCGGCCATGGGGACAATTGCCAAAGCAAACAAATAAGCACGATAAGGCCAAGCTTTTGTATCTACTACCTCATGTTGTTTTTTACTAAAGAACAACCGGTAAATATCAGCAAACAAATACGGCACTGCTTGCCAAACACCCAATAAACTGCTGAATACAGCGCCAAAAGCACCTATCAGAAACAACCACCGCCCAGTGTCGCCCAACGGCTGCTGTAAGGTGTCGGCAAGACTCACTAACAACCCTGCTCCCTTGCCCTCGATTTCCAAAGTGCTCCCAATAATTACCATGGCAATACCAAACAACGCTGTGAGTGCATAAGCCGTTGTCAAATCGATACGACAAGTGCGGATATGGTCGACAGAGTTACGACCTTTTTCCCTTATCCAATAGCCATAACAGAGAATTGTCAGTGTGCCACCAACACCGCCAATCAATGCGATAGTCCATGTAATGCCTTTACCCTGCGCATCAGGAATGGTAGGTATGCTAAGCCCTTGCAAAACTTCACTCGTTCCTGGCCACAACATTGCTGCGGTAACCAGTACTACAGCAAACATGATGGCGATACAAAACGCCATGATTTTCTCAAATAATTTAAAGCCCCCGAGCAATACCATTATCAGTCCTAACAAACTGCTAACAATGCCAAACACAATTTTAGCTTGGGCTGCATCCTCAAACACCGGAAACATTGCATGCAAAGTGACACCGCAAGCACTCATCAGTGCCGAGCCGACGAAGAATGACCACAGCAATAGATAAGGTAAAAACAACCAGGCGAAAACAGGCCCCAGGCGCTGAGCCAAGCCCTCAAGTAAAGATTGCCCTGTCGCAAGTTGCCAGCGAGCTAACCCTTCTGTCAGAATCAGCTTGAAGATACTGCCAACCACTACCGCCCATAAAATCGCCAAACCCAATTGACTACCCGCAAAACTGGCAGTGGCTAGATCACCAGCTCCAACACCAGTTGCGGCAATAAGAATTCCGGGAAGTATAATTGCGAGCAAGCTGGGATGACGGCTTTGAGCTTGAGTGTTCGACATCTTTCGTTTATCCGATTGTAACTAACGATGGATTATTTTACTGCAGCTGAAGGAAAACACCAGAAGGCGAATAACGCAGTTAAAAACTGAGTGACACGTGATGAGCTTAATTTCAAAAAAGTCGACGCATCCCCCCCATAAATGAGGGATGCTATTGTAAACAGAAAGTTAGTTCATTGTTTCCATCAAAAGCTCGCGAATTTTGTGTGCAGCAGGATCATTTGGCCAATCTTTGATTAACGCTGTCCATATAGCTCGGGCTTCGTGAACTTGATTTTTGGCATGTAATAACAAAAAACCAAGATTTAAATATGCATTACCAAAACCTGGATTATTTTCAATGACAGAGCGATAAGCTTGCTCCGCCTGAGACATGTTTTCGTTATTCCAATACATAGTGCCCATGTCTGTGATAACGCCAGGTTGATTCGGTTCGATATCAAGCGCTAGTCGATAATACAGGATTGCTTGAGCGGGTTCATTCGCATCGTAATAAATATTACCCAAACCAATAGCAGCTTCGAGATCGTTGGGATTTTCGTTCAGTCGCAAACGATATTCTGCATAAATTTTATCCGCTTCTTGATTTGCTTCATTCACATCTGTCATATTCATTTCGCCTGAATTTGGTCATTTATAACACTGATGATAACATTTTATCATTAATCCGACGAATCCATTTTTAGCTGATAGACAGGTGTGATTCAACAAACTTACTTTCACTTTCCATGAACAGCAGCATAAATCCAGATCGACACACCTGGTTTCTCATCGTTAAATTCACAGATACTAATTAACATTAGTTAATTGTTTTTATATAATCGATTAAGCATCATTAATGTGGATTTTTCATGCATCTAACTTTACAACAGCTCAGGCTTTTTAACGCTGTCGCGAGACATAGTAGTTTTACCCGTGCAGCAGAACAGATGCACCTAACCCAACCCGCCGTTTCCATTCAAGTCAAACGATTGGAAGAACAAGTTGGGCTTCCTCTTTTTGAGCAAGTTGGCAAACGCATATTTTTGACAGCTGCTGGAAACGAAATGTTCAGTGCCAGTTACGACATTCTTGGTCGAGTCAATGAGCTGGAAGAAAAAATTGCCGATTTGCAAGGTGAATTAAAGGGCCCATTGTTGTTATCCGTGGTTACCACGTCTAAATATTTTATGCCTCATCTACTAGGTGCGTTTCTTCAACAATTCCCCGATGTAGAACCTCGTTTAGTTTTCTTAAACCAAAGTGATGTCATCCAACGACTGAATGATAATCTCGATGATTTTGTTGTTATGGGACAAATCCCCAATACAAAAGATCTCGAAGCATTCCCTTTTGTTGAAAATATATTGGTCGTTGCTGCTCCCCCTGATCACCCAATGGTGAAAAAGAAAAAAGTGACACTGGAGCAATTAGTCAATGAACGTATTCTTGTTCGTGAACCTGGCTCAGGCACCCGAAAAGCCGTCGACCGTATACTTGAAAATCACGATTTAAAAATTGAACCCTACATGGAACTCGGTAGCAATGAGGCTATAAAACATGCGGTCATGGCAGGTCTTGGTCTGTCCGTTATTTCTCTTCATAGCCTCATGTCAGAATACAGATCCAAACAGCTTGCTATACTAAATGTCGAAAACTTCCCCATTCGTCGTCGCTGGTATGCGGTACACTTGAAGGGTAAAAAGCTTTCATTGGTTTCACGCACCTTTCTTGAATTTATATTGGGGCATGGGGAAGAGATTCTGAAAAAAGCCGATCTAATTGCCTCTATTGACTCATTAAAGAGTAACGAGTAAAGCCGCTGATTTTTTGTGCATAGATTGTGCTAATAAAATAGTATAAGCGATAAAATTTGGCCGAATAATACGAGGGTACTAATAAATACACGATACCTGAAACACTGAATCTATTTACAAAAATCACCTATTTGACTGTTTGCGATTTTTAGCTCCTCTATTTTTTCTTCATCACTTAAAAAATGTCTCTCGCCGTTTTCCGTTTCTTTATAGATTCGTGCTAAGTTCTGTAACACTTTTAAGTTCTCTTTAACTTGTTTACAGTTTTCCACACGTGTTTTTTCATCGAGTGCTAATTGGGCTTTTGTCGATTTTGGTTTTTCAGCCTTCTCTTCAATACCATTGATATAATCTTTTTGCCGCTTTAAACGTTCATCAGCAAATTTGTCTCTTTTGGGTGCGTTATCAGTTTTGATTTCCACTGATTTTTTTGTTTCATCCGCTCTATCACCATAGTGTACAATGCCCGCATCATCGACCCATCGATAGACTTTTGCCTCAACAATTCCAACGCACAAAAAACCGATAAAACTGGTCAATATAAGCTGCTGTATTTTTGTTCTTTTTTTAGCCATAAAAACCTCTTTTATGAATTTACAATAACGATTAAGGGTGTAAATTACAAGTAAGAGATTAGTATCATTGAAACCTTATTTGTTCCATTGGATACTAATTGCGCTTTTCAAAGTAATCAGATTAGCAGCAATTCCTGCTAGAAACGGAGTTGGGATTGATTTTTCCGTTCCGAGTACATTCTTAGCCCAAGTCACTCCAAAATCAATCCCAACTCCGTTTCTAGAGCCAGTCGCGGGAACTACTGACAGATTAGAAATGCATTTAGAAATAATAGGTAGGCTTTGCTATAATTTTATAATTAGAGCTATATGCTAAAACATTAGGAGTCAAAATGAGTATTTACAATAATATTCTCGTTGCTGTTGATATTTCCAATGAAGCTGAAACAGTTCTCTCTAAAGCTGTCGGATTAGCATCAGTGTTTGAAGCACAAATCACCCTCGTCCACATTGTGGAGCCGGTGGTCGTCGAAACTAATTATGATTTAAGCCCAACACTCGATATCGAACTTGAACAGAATCTTACAGAACGGGCAGATAATTTTCTTAATCAGCTAACAGAAAAAATGCAGCTGAATAACGCAAAATCGATTGTGACTGTTGGTAGAACAAAACACGAAATCCACCGACTCTGCAAAGATGATAATTTTGATCTCGTTGTTATCGGTACACATGGCCGACATGGTGTTTCCGTGCTATTAGGCTCCACTGCAAATGCTGTGTTACATGGTACAGAATGTGATGTGTTAGCAGTGAAAGTGTAACCGGGGTATTTGCAAAGTTTACAGCGCTATTGGCTCGTAAAAAAGTAAATAGCCCAAGCTAATCCAAAAGGAGAGCATTAACAAATCCCCCACTTATATTGACAATATGGACAATCAGTCTATTCTTAAAATAATCTATTTAAAAACTTGTATATTTGAATTATTTCCCTTGAATCAAGAGTTTCTTTTTCCATAATAGACACTCTGTTCTAGAACAGCTTCAGGAGCTTGTCCGAGATAACAATCTGAGAAATTCTTATGATGACATACACAATTACAGATATAGCAGGTCATTGCAACCTGGATTTTGACGGTGATAAAAACACACAAATAGTTGGCGTATGTGGTTTATCAGATAATCTACCAAATTTTTTATCCTTTATTAGCTCGCCTAAATTCATGGCCAAAGGAAGCCTCTCAAATATTTCCGCATTCGTTACCAAACCTGATTTAATTATTGAAGGTAAAGTAAACTTATTTAGCGATAACCCTGAACTTGACATTGCGAGAATTGCAGAGCTTTTTGTGATGTCACCAATGCAACAAAATGAACGCATTGCGCCTACAGCAGTTATTGGAAAAAATTGCGATTTGGCTGATGATATAACGCTTGGCCCTAACGCAGTGATTGGTGACAACGTTAGTATCGGTGATAGAACCGTAATCATGACGGGTTCAGTGATTATGGATAATGTTTCCATTGGGGGTAATTGCAAAATTTATCCTAATGTCACAATAAGAGAAGGATGTCGAATTCAAAACCGTGTAATTATCCAACCTGGTACCGTGATAGGCTCAGATGGTTATGGGTTTGTGAGTGTTGAGGGTAAACATAAAAAAATACCTCAAGTTGGTATTGTTGTTATTGAAGATGATGTTGAAATAGGCAGTAATTGTGGAATCGATCGAGGCCGGTTTACCGAAACTCGTATTGGTCGCGGTACGAAAATTGATAATCTAGTGCACATAGGCCACAACGTGAAGATAGGTGAAGATTGCCTGCTAGTTGCCTTTGTTGGTATATCAGGAAGTACACAATTAGGTAATAATGTCACGTTAGCCGGCAAGGTTGGCGTTGCAGGTCATATTGAAATTGCTGACAACGTAATGTGTCTTGCCAAAACTGGTGTTACTAAAAGCATAAAAGAGCCTGGTGTTTATTCAGGATATCCTGCAAAACCTGCAAAACTTTGGCATAAAGCGATAGCCAGATTTTATCGAGAACTGAAATAATCGAACGCACATAAAAAATGACAGTTACACAGAAATATTTACAGGGTCGATTTTGTTATTCTTTTGTGTTCGCCTCACACTGGCGCACTGGCAGCCAGACCTTAAATGATGTTCCTTCGCCCTCTTTACTATTCACATCTATTCGCCCCCTGTGTTTCTGCACTATTCCGTAAGACAATGACAATCCTAACCCGGTACCTTCACCTATCGGTTTAGTTGTGTAAAAAGGATCGAAGATTCTTCCTAAGTTCTCTTTTGGTATGCCTTTACCTGTGTCAATAATCTCAACCCATATTTCATCGTTCTCGTATCCAGTTTTCAGAGTAATCGTACCGGTTTCCTCAATGGCATGTGAAGCATTTATGAGAAGGTTTAAGAACACTTGATTGAGTTGGGAAGGAAAGCATTCAATCTCTGGAAGTTCACCATATTGCGTAATTACTTCAGCCTTATACTTGATCTCATTGTTAACAATATTTAAAGTACTGCTAAGCCCTTTATGTAGATCCACCCATTGCCAATCGGGGGTATCAACATGAGAGAAATCTTTTAAGTCCTGAACAATTTGTTTTACACGAGCAACACCTTCTTTGGATTCAGCGACAAGTGATTTAATATCCTCCTTAAGAAAATCAAGATCTAGTTTTTCTTTTATCTTTATGATGGTAGTTTTCAATTCTATATCAGCAATATGCAACTCAGCTTTTTCGTACGCTTCGATAAGCTCTAAAAATCCAGACACATATTCATCAAGCATGCCTATATTTGAATGTATATAGCCAACTGGATTGTTGATTTCATGTGCCACACCCGCAGCAAGTTGACCAATGGATGCCATCTTTTCCGATTGAACAAGTTGTTCCTGTGTATTTTGGAGTTCTTTTTTAAGTAGATTTTGTTTTTCCTCGGCGCGTTTTTGTTCAAGTTCTGCCTTAAACAGGCGAACTAAACGATGCACACGACGGGACAATATTTCTGGCGTTAAATCTCCTTTAGATAAATAATCCGAGGCACCTGTTTTCATCATTTCTACTGCTAGGCCTGTATCGCTTTGTCCAGTAAGCATAACGATCGGATTTTCCATCCCATTGTCCCGTAAGGTGCGAAGAACTTCTAGACCATTGTTATCTGGCAACTGGTAATCGAGAAAAACACAATCAAAGTGTTGTTGTCTCGCGACCTGAATCCCTTCATCGCCAGTCGCTACTTCGTAAATATCTGCTTTTATTTCAGCTTTTTTTATTGCACGAACTAGCGTCATACGATCAACGTCATCATCATCAATGATTAATATACTAGTGGACTCGGACATGAATTAGTTTTTCCAATAATTTTTGTTACTCGACCACATAACAGTTTGCACGGATTCCCTGCAAGATTTATTGTCTATAAATTCTCTGTAACGAATAATTGGTGCCGCATGTTGATATGCAAGTGGTTTTGTGAGGTTGATGACAATATACGCCCGCATTCAATAGTAAATAATCGACATCCGTCAAACTTTCCTTTAGTAACAGAGCATTGTGCGATTTCCAACCTAAACTTCCAAATATAGCTACCGATAAGCGAAATATGCACGAACCCCATTTTGTAAAAACTAAGTAAATATATGCAAATCCTGCATCTGTGATTGGAGAAGTAATTATGGAACAAAGAATAGAAAACCCACCGAGACTCAGTGATATTGACTCCCCTTTGGAACGGGATCTTTTTTTACGGACGTTAGTGCAAGAGCTGGCAGGTACACTAGAAGACGTAGTTGGTGTTGAGGAGGCTTCAGGATTCATCAGTGTTGTTGGCAAGAATATGGGGGAATGGATCAATAATAATTATAAGGAATTACTGGGTCAGACCAAGCTCAGTGAAGATCAAGTAGTCGAAGCATTAATAGATCTAAAAGCACGTATTAAGGGAGATTTCTATGTCATTGAGCAGGATGATGAGAAAATCGTATTCGGCAACCGTGTTTGTCCGTTTGAGGATAAAGTAATCGGTAGGCCGTCCATGTGTATGATGACTTCAAATGTGTTTGGTTCTATTACAGCTGACAACCTTGGCTATTCAAAAGTTGAACTACAGGAGACTATCGCCGCAGGCAACGACGGCTGTCGAGTTGTCATGTATTTAAAGCGAACACCCGACGCCGAGGCCTGTGATGGTAGAGAGTACTTCGGTACTGAATGATGAGTATGGTGAATGCTGATCAGTTCATTATGTTTTCCCATGCATTGCCTGAAGCAATGTATATGATCACTGGGAATGGAGAAATTGTCGCTACTAATCCAGCTGCAACACGAATGCTGGGCTTGAAGGGTAATGAAGTTCTTGGCAAGCAACTGGAAGAGCTGGTAACCGATCCAACTGACAAGATAAATCGATACCTTAAAAATTGCGCGAAAAGTAAAGAACTAGTTCCTGGATCTTTACAGTGGCGCCGTGCTAATAGTGATTCCATAGCTACTAGCTGCATTGGCGCATTACTAAGGGCTTCTTCAGATAATGACGCTAGTTGTATCATCTTACGGTGTACAGAAAAAACAACATCAAACAGTAATTTTGCATTTTTAAATAGTGAACTATCAGCTCTGCGCACCAAACATCATAAAGTAATGGACGAAAAAGAACGTCTGGAAGAAATCGTTGTGCAACGCACAGCCTCTTTAGCGAAACACGTCACCGAGTTGGAGCGTGTTAACAAGGAGCTTGATCAATTCGCCTATGTCACCTCTCATGATTTAAAAGCGCCGTTGAGGGCTATCGCCAATCTCTCCGAATGGATTGAAGAAGATATTGGAGAGCAGTTCACAGAAGAAACTCACGAACAAATGAAATTGTTGCGTGGACGTGTGCGACGAATGGAGGGGCTGATTGATGGTATTTTGCAGTATTCTCGTGTAGGGCGTGTCGAGGGAGCTCTGGAAAAAGTCGAAGTCAGAAATTTGCTTGACGAAGTGTTCGACTCCCTAGCTCCATCCAAGGAATTCTCTGTAGAGATCGAGCCGAATATGCCGACGTTGACAGCGGATCGTTTAAGACTATCCCAGGTATTTGCCAATCTCATTAGCAACGCCATTAAATATCACGACCGACTTGACGGACACATTCGGGTTGGGGTGAGTGACCTAGGTGAATTCTATGAGTTTTCGGTAGCCGACGACGGACCAGGTATCGATCCAAAATTTCATGACAAAATTTTTAAAATATTTCAGACTTTACAAGCCCGAGACAAGGTGGAAAGCACTGGAGTGGGGCTCACTTTGGTGAAAAAAATTGTTAATGAACACGAAGGAAATATTCGTGTGGAATCCGAAGAAGGACAAGGAGCGACTTTCATCTTTTCTTGGCCAAAGCAGCTTATTAAGGTAGATGAATAATGAAATGCGACACGATGAATATTCTGTTAGTTGATGACGATAAAGTAGACGTAATGAATGTAAAGCGTGCGTTCAAAAAGAATAATGTGAGCAATCCGCTTCATGTTGCTGAAAACGGTATTGAGGCACTTTCGATGTTACGTGGAAATGGAAATCCCGAATTAAGGCTGCGTCCGAAAATTATTTTGCTGGACTTAAATATGCCTAGAATGAACGGGATCGACTTCCTTAAGGAGTTGCGCACAGATCCTGATTTAAAATCTATTAGTGTTATTGTGTTAACAACATCTAACGAAGAGCGAGATATTGTCGCCGCGCATGATTTAAACGTCTCAGGCTATATTCTCAAACCCGTGGAATTTGATAACTTTGTTGCGGCAATTAAGACATTAAAACTCTATTGGACGTTAAACGAATTACCCTAGTTTCTCTCTCTAATAACCCACTACCCAAACACCTACACTACAGTAAACGTTAGGGTTTACTTACCTCGAAACAAAACTCAGCATATAGCTGATTCACCGCTACCTCTATACGTTCGACAGCAAAATCCATTACGCTGGTACTCAAATTGGCAGTTTTTCCATCTTCGCTAGCTCGATCAAGCGCTTTTCTTCTGCTGAACCTCAGCACGTGGCATTTTAAAAACACCAGATTTCAACATCGCACGAGCTTTACGAGAAACATTTCGTTTAGCCTCTTCCACAGCATCAGCATCAGGATTTTTGATGCCTTCCATGGCGGATTTTAACATGGCACTTGGTTTTTCCAACATCACGCTAAAAATAGTTTCTTTGAAACTATCGTCCATATCGATTAAGGCAAGTGCTAAATCGTCGCGTTCTATTTCCCTAACAAGATTTTTAAGCCCCATTTTAGGAATAGTAACAAGGTCTTCAAAGCTGACATAGATTTGTCTGATTTGATAGTACAAATCAGGATTATCATTTCGGAGTCCTTTGAGTAGAGAAGTCTCTTCCGCTGAGTTCATATGATCTAACATATCGGTGAGCAAGTTAATGCCATCGACTTCAAGATTTTCGAAACTAGGTACATGCACTGCCATTTTAGCCAATCTATTAGCAATATCTCTAAAAGCTGCCACTGGCAATTTGGAGAAATTACTAATTTCAATGGCAACTTTACTTCTACCCTTCTCCGGAAATCTTTTTAGCAAACTTGCCCCGCGATTGGATGAGAGTTGAGACATGACAAGTGATTTCACTTTTAAATCTTCTTCTTTCAGTAAAAATAGAATTTGATCATCATTCAGTTTTTCTAAAAATGCAAAAGGACGCACTTCATCTTGCATATTATGTTGCTGTTGATAGCGACGTTGCATCAACATTTGGTAAACAGATTCGGCAATTTCCAGCTTCTCATCTACGGCTACGGATATTGATTCATCAAGATCTAGCGTTTTAGCTGCCATTGCCACTTGTTTTTCAGGTGTCAGCGATGATCCCGATAAACCTTTGAATAAGCCATCACCGAGCAATTGATAGATGACGGCAGATTTGGTTAGATTATCTTCATTACCACTATCGAGTAGCTCTTTAATTTGTTCTCCAACCAGCTTTTGGTCTGTCACTGAAAGACTCACTAATTCTTCTTTTAAAGCACCAAGACGGTTTTCATTGACCGTATCTACCTTTTGATGCATCTTGTCGATGAGTTCTTCAACTTTTTTTGAGGTCTCTGATTCAAGTACTGGCGCTTCTTCAATAACGTCCGGTTTTCTTCGCATTAGGAAAAATAACAATAAAAGCAACAACACAGCAGCTGCAATTAAGAGATATAACCAATATTGTTCCCACCATGGCAGCTCTTTCGGTTTCTCTTCATCGACGACAGGTTCTAACAGTTTTTCTTCCTCAACAAGAGGTTCCTCTTCTACTGGCTCGTCCTCTATAGGTTCATCAAGAATACTGGCGGCAGGAAATTTTGAACGTAGTATTCTAATTTCATCACCTCGTATAAAGGATAAATTTGCTTTTTCGATGACTAAATTACGAATAAACGTTTCTTGTTCTGGCGACACATGATCATCAATTAACACCTTCACCCGCATTTGACGAATTTCTTCTTGCGAACTAATGAATTTTTCCTGTTTCTCTTTTTTATACTGAGGCTCGATAGGTTTTGGTGGTAGCACTGGCGCAACTTTAGGAGGTGGAGGAGTAAATTGCTTTTTCTTCAGCGCTTCGACATTCTTTCTCGCTTTTTCATCAACTTTTTTACCTTCATTGAAAACGGCAGGAGGTATTGGAATGCCGGGTAAAGGAATATCAACACCTAAGGTTTGCTGGATAAAACTTTCATTAATTCCATCATCGGTCTCCAATTCCATTTGCGAAAGAATATCAGTTTCAGTAGGTTGCGATGGAATCTCTTCTGCCGAAATTTGCGGATCCATCGGTTCCTGTTGTACTGGTGCGTGAGGCTGTGCAGGTGGTTGCGGTATAGGGGTTAATATCTCTGTGATCTGATATTTTTCGACATTTTCTAGCTGCGCATCAGCTTGAATGATAAAAAATTCATGATTCAAATAAGCTTTAATATCTCTGAATAGTCGATTTTCCAAATCCTGAATAAACTTGGATTTTTCCAGCTCGCTAATTTGTGTACGACGTTCGATCTCCTCAGCATAAATACTACTAGAGACGGGCACAGACAACATGAATAATGTTGCTATGATGAATGTTGTGTTATTGCGTTTATTCATCGTTATTTATTATCTTGCGCGTTAGGCTCGGTTTTATCCATTTTGTCCAGCTCGCTGAGCATTTTCTCTACGTTATCAAGACTCGCATCCAGTCTTAGTGCTTCATTCCATGAAGAACGTGCTTTTTCTATATCGCCCATTTTGTAGTTGATTGAACCTTTTAAGGAATGCGCTACACCTGAATCTGGCGAATATTCTATGGCGCGCTTGATTTCCTCTAAAGCACGGGCATATTTTTTCTCAAAAAAATAAGTTTGCGCATACAAAACATATTTGCTCGCTTTTGCTTCATCACGTTGCTCAGGTGGTGATTCTTCTATTTTTTCTTCGTCAATTTCTTCTTCTTTTGGTTGCTCTGTGACTTCTACTGGTGGTTGTTCAGTTTCCTCGTCATCTACTTTACTTTCGGTATCTTCTGGCGCTTGTATTTGTTCGCTGACTTCTTCGGTATTTTTCTGTTCCGGTTCGTCTTGCGGCAAATCCATTTCAAAATAGACGTTTTCATCCGACGCATCAAGAGTCATACTAATTGAATATTCTTTCGTTCTTCGTTCGATATGTATCAATCCTGGTTCACCGGCAATTTGCCTGGTCACAAATTGTGTTGATGGTGGTTGATCCTCTTTTTCGTTGACTTTCACGTTTTCTTTTTGAAGTTTAGTATTACGTGTTCGATCCATGTTTTCAGGAGCTACGGCACAAGCAGAGATTGCCAGCGTTGTGAGAAAAGATATATTACGTAGAATTTTGTTGATCATAATTAGAACCTGAATCCAAGTGTGATATCGTAAGAGAAACCACCCAATGTGGATTGTGATGCATAACCACTCACTGCATCTTCTTCAAATGTAGTATCTGGTAGGTATACACCGCCAATAGAAACAAAACTACGTCGATTCAAACGCATTTCCAATCCAGCCTTACTCAAGATGACCGGCTTAGCATTCACCAATGCTTGTCCGACAGAAACATAGATTAACCAATTTCCGTAACTCTTTTTCTTCATGCCAAATACTGCGTCTATTTCAAGAGAAATTTTTGCGTTGAGACTAAGACCAATAATTCCAATTTTATCTCTGTCAATGGTATTGAAGAATGCCTCTAAACCATAGCCATAATAGAGTCGATCGGTAATTGTTGAACGAGATAATGTTCTAAATCCAATAGTAGTCAATGGAGAAACGGTAAAATCTTCTGCAGCACCAGTGGAAGCGCGCGTTGCAGTTAAGCCCCAAAGCGACGAATAAAACTCCCAGTCGTATTCATAATCCGGTTCAGCCTGATATTGTTGACTCCAGACCACTTGACCATCAGGAGCCGTCACAATTCGGAGATTAAGAACTGGCTCACCCTTGTACATATAGCCTTCCCATAATACGAAGCTATCCACGCCGATTTTCTCGCCAACATCGGCTAATGCCTGATTTGAATCTAATTGACGCAATACTGAAAACTGCTTTTCCTTTAATAAAATTTTTGTTGTTTTACATTCGAAACATTCATGCACAGAAAATCGTCGAGCCTGTAAGAATTTATCCATCATACGCTGTTCAATAAAATCGTAGAAAATTCTAGGAAATTTCTTATATTGTCTATCGTTAAAACGATAGAATGCCAATTTTCGAATATCAAAACTAATTTCATTCAACGCTTCGAGGGATAAAAATTCCGGTGAATTGAGAAGCGTCATGAATTGGTCTTGCGCATCTAATTTACTTAGCTGTTCTTTATCTGTATCAGTCAATTTTAAGCGCTGTACTTTAGTGCCGCCCACGGCAGGTACATCTTCTGCAAGAACAGAAAATGTATAAAAGCAGAGCACAAACAAGAGAAAATAACTTGTTAAATTTCCACTTCGATACAACCTAATGTTAAAATTTAGATTCTTCATCAAATTCCTAATTATCTTTCCGAATTACGTGAATAATTACTCTGCGATTAATCGCCTGATTTTCGGGAATCGCTTTCCCAGAATCATCAACATTTGGTGCCTTTGGTTTTGTATCGGCATAACCTGCGGCTTTCATTCGTTGTGAATCTACTCCTTCTTTCAAAAAGTGCTGAACTATGTTTGTCGCTCGATGCACTGAAAGCTCCCAGTTTGATGGGTACTGTTTGGTGTGAATAGCAACATTATCCGTGTGCCCTTCTATTTCTACCTGGTAGTTCTCATAGTCGAAATTCTTTATCGACTCTGCGACATCACTCAAAGCAGCAGCCGATTTTTCTTGAATTTCTGCCGAACCAACGCCGTATAAGCTTGATGACGCAAGTTCGATGGTAATTCCTTTAGGCTGCCTGGTTACCGTCATGTTATCTTTTAATTTATGTGATTCGGTTATTTCGTCCAGTTCAGTTTTTAGTTTCTCAAACGGCGAAACAAACTTTTTACCGCTCTCCAGTCCGCCCTCCTTAATATCTTCAACAACTTGATCATATTTCGATTGATCAATAGTAGAGACGGATAATAGAAGCACTAAAAACGTCATTAACAATGTTACTGCATCTGAATAGGTCATTAACCAGTCATCCTCAGAGTCACTGTTTTTGTGTTTTTTTTGCTTTCTTAAGACAGTTCGCAGCTGTTGCTTGCTTACCTCTCCCACTTATTTATTACCTTTTCCTTTAAAATTATTGAGCAAGTCAAAATGAATTTTAGGATCGAGAAAACTATTTAATTTATCCTGTAATTTTAAAGGATCGGTTTTTTGACTTAACATCACAAAGCCTTCAGAGATCAAAGTATTTCGAAACCGGATAACATTATTTTGCTGATCTACTTTTAGCGCCGCCGGTTTAAAAATTAGATTAGCGGTAATGACGCCATATAAAGTTGTTATTAAAGCTAGTGCCAAACCTTGCCCTAATTGACCAGCATCGGCTTTTAAATTGTCCAACATAATAACAAGCCCTACGAGTGTTCCAATCATTCCAAAAGCCGGTGCATATGCAGCCATTGTTTTAAGCACACCAACTTGAACCTGTGCTCGATCATAAATGGTTTCTGTGAATTCAAATAACAGCTCTCTCAGTTCTTCCCCTTTATAGCCACTGGAAAGCAGTCCCAGGCCGTATTTTGTAAAATCATCTAAATTATGTTCTTCAGGGTTTTCCAACTTATCATCAAGTATTGCTGGTCCATGATCGCGAACATCCTGACTCCATTGTAAGATTTGGCCAACATCTGCAAATATAGAACCCGCACTCACTTTGTGAGGAATTAAGATACCAAAAAGTGCTTTTATTGTTCTAAATACATAGGGCCACTGGTATGATATTAAGGTCGCAGAAAATGTTCCCCCAACAACCATTGACACACTCGCAATACTGAGAAATATCATTGAGTTGTCGGTTGATGTATAAATCGACCAAGCAAATAACCCAAAGCCGGCTAGAATCCCTAACAACGTATCCCACGATATAAATCTCATTATTTCTCCGGGTCAAAGATTAGCAATTTTGCTTTTTATCGTTCTAACATTACGAATTAAGGGTTTAAATTTTTTATTATTCTTGGATAATTTTTTAGCCGCGTTTTCTGCTTCTAATTGAGTATCATAATATCCATACTGAATAACGTGAAAATTTCTTTTTGAGGCACGATCGATGTAATGAAGATAATCTTTTTTCTTTAAATTATGCTCTACAAAAAATTTGTCGACACTATCGTTTTTAACAGCTGAAAGCATCTGTAGGGTATATCCCTTATTGGGAAGATTTAGAAACCAATCTCCGCCTTTTACTGTCTGGAATTTAACAGGTGGTTTTATTTTTTTTCTGGTAATCGGTAGTTTGTTGTTTAAGTGATCTATTTTTTTTGAAACTGTTTTATCTTTAATATCTGTAGGAAGATCTTCTTGTGAAAAACTGGTTTTCACTAATACTGCCGGTTTAAGAAATGTTTCAGATTTACTGATGCCATTGTTGGCTGCCGAACGAAACCATTGATCCGCTTTTTGTGGTTGTTTTTCAGTGCCCATTCCATATAAATATGTGAGAGCAAGATTGTGCATTGCTTTTGCCAATCCATGATTGGCTGCATTCTTAAACCAACGGTGTGCTTCGTATTCGTCTTTAGATACCCCTTCACCCAACACATAGCGAACACCTAAAGAATATTGCGCCTCTACATGGCCTTGTTCTGCTGCCATTCGATAGAAAAATATCCCCTGTTTTTGATCTTTTTCTACAATATCGCCAGTGAGATAATGCATGCCTAACTGATACTGCGCTTCTGCAGGGCCAGGTGCAGCAGCGCGACTCAATAATTTTATCCCTTCCTGTTTTAACTGCTTGGAAGCATTTTGATCATTGAGATAAGCCATAGCCAAATCATACTGCGCATTTTTTGAACCCGCACTTGCGGCTTGTTGGAGCCATTTATTCGCTTTTTGTGTTGAATCTTCACCAAGGAAACCATTGTTATAAAGTTGCGCCAATTGCTCTTGCGCATCTAACACGCCTTCTTCTGCAAGAGACGTCAGATATTTTTCTGCACGCTTGTAATCTGCATTATCAATAGCACTTGAAGCAGATTTCATCATCGTATCGTTTAACGCAATACTTTCCTCTGATATAGCGTTCGCATCACCATTTTTTGAGGCACGTTTCAACCAGTGTCTTGATTTTTCATAATCAACATCCGTATATCGACCATCACGAAATGCATTGGCTAAGTTTACTTGTGCACGCCAGTTGCCTCCATGAGCAGCGTAATAAAGCCATTTCATAGACTCTTTTTTTTCTGACGCAATGTCAGACTGCCCAAGTAAAGTTCCAAGTGCCATCTGTGCATCGATAACACCATTTGCAGCGAGCGGTGTTAACGCTTCTACAGCAATTTGTGTTTTACCACTTACTAAGGCATTAACCGCGGAACTAAAGTTTGCTTCTTCTGATGCTAACAGTTCCCTATTTTCAGGAATCACTAACTGCTCCACCCGCTCCCATGCATACAAGTTTGAAGAGAGCAAAATTCCCAGGGTTAAAACTAATAAATAGAATTTCGTGCACATGTAAAAACTGACTACCCTATCTAATTTTCTATATACGATATCTCGACAGATAAATTTTTTTCTTAAATTTCAAATGCAAAGAAAGAAAATCAAGTGAGGGAAAAGAAAACAGGCGAAAGATCAATGAAATAAGGAAAACAGGAAAATAACGAGTGATTAAAGATCGAGAAAAGTAATTGTTTTTGCCTATTTTCTGATTACTTTGCAAGTAGTTCGCTTTAAATACATTACTCTTTATCCCGTAAATTAATATACGGGGAATGCCGATACGCGAAGCGGTTGCGGAAATTAATGACAAAAAAAACTTGAATATAGGGCCTGCTGACGTTTGAGTTTCGTACAATTAAACAAGGATAGCGTACTTTTCAATGACTGAAAATAGATCAAACCTAAGCTCAAAACCCAATATCACCTGTCCAACAACAGTACTGTTAGTTGATGATGAGATAGATATTATCAATGAGTTCGCAGATTATTATGAAGAAAATAATATACGATGTGAAGTCGCTCATTCTGCTGATGATGCTTTATTAATAATTGAAAATAATCCTGAAATTGGTGTTGTCGTATCAGACATAAGAATGCCACAAAAAAATGGACTAGAACTGCTATCATCCATACAAAAGATCTACAATAACAACCGCATAATTTTAACCATTTTTTTAACAGGACATTGTGGTGCAAACGAAGCTATTGAAGCACTTCGGCTTGGTGCTTTTGATTTTAAGTCTAAACCCATTGACCCAGATCATTTATTGCATAGTATACAAAATGCAATTGAACTTGTTGCATACAAAACAAATGAAAAAAAATATCAGACTCGATTACAACAAGAAGTGGAAGCAAAAACCATCGAGTTAGTGAAAGCTAATCGTATTAAATCTGAATTTTTATCCTTAGTTAACCATGAAATTAAAACCCCAATCAACGGTATCGTTGGATTCACTTCTCTTATTCAGTCTTATGGTAAATCAATTGACTATGATGAGCTTATGGAAATGCTTACCGATATTGAAACTTCAGCAAAGCATCTTCTGTCAACAATGGAGTCAATTATTGATATATCTGATTCAATTTCAGGAAAAATCACATTAAAAGACTGTTGCATTAATCTCCATGACCTGTTCACTGAATCCATTAGATGGCAGAGCAAAAAGGCACAAGATAAAAATATCAACATCCATATTTCAGAGTTTGACGATCAAATAAGTATTCAAGGCGATCCATTAAGATTAATACAGTCAATTATGTATTTACTGGATAACGCAATTATATATTCACCAGCAGATAGTGAAGTAGTAATTCACGCAAAAGACAATGATCATAGTGTTATTATTTCTATCATAGATCGGGGAATAGGCATGACTGAAGATGAAATAGATAATGCGCTACAACCGTTCACACAAATTGATACCGGAAATACCCGTGCTTATGAGGGATTAGGATTAGGTTTAACATTATCAAGAATGCTAATTGAACTTCACAGTGGAAATTTGAAAATTAGTAGCGAAATAAATAGCGGTACAACCGTTCAAATAACACTTCCTAAACAATTCCCAAGTCAATAATGATAATCTTGGATTTATACAAATCTATTTATTGCCAATAATTTTCAACATTGATAAAATTTAGGATATTTGAAGAGTTGACGATTTTTATGATTTTAAGCGATGATTGATTTGCAATTTTTGTGGGTGTTTGTCGTTGAATTGCACCGTTATTTAGCATAACAATACGTATGGTTGGCGTATCTGGTGAGTTTCCTTTACTTTGAACAAGCGCAATTTCTTTGCTTGCTAACTTAACAAAACAACCTGGCGGATAGAAACCCACTATCTCGATTAGCTTTTTAAGTATATAGTTGGAATAGCGAGAAAATTTCTCTTTTGATAATCGTTTTATCGCCATATCTGGTAGTAATGCAGTGCTATTTTTATAATTATGCTGAAAAGCAAAATAAAGATAAATTGTATTGAATAATGAATCTGCAAAGTTAAAATCCTGCTCGTGAGGAATAATATTCACCACACCATCATTTCCAATGTTTTTCAACTTAATAGCATAGTTGATAACTTTTTCAAGAGTTATACCCGCACTTTCTAAATTCAAACTAATTTTATCTGGATTTTTTTCATCATGAATAACGAAATCTGAAATAAGCGATGCAGTTATAATCATCATTCGCTCTTTTTTTTTCCAACGGAGATTCCTGACGATTATCCCGCTCATAATACCAAGTGAGAACATAAAATCGAATTTGCTGTGTCTATTGATACTCAAATAGATATAAGCCAGCGCTGAAGATTCATTTTGTTTAATGATACCGTCCAATCGATCTGAAATAAAAAGTATATTTTCTTCAAATTTCTCTTGACTTGAATCCAACCTAAATATGTAGTCATTTTTTAACTTATCGAGTTTTTCTCTTGTCGATAATACTTTGTAACTGACTTTATCAACTGAATTTGAAGGGGGGGTGTAACTTCCCTTCACTATAACTCTATCCAGCTCTGAAACTAACTCTGACTGCCGTGTAAATATTTCACCATGCACCAGAAGCTTTAACGATTGATCTTGCTCAAGTATTGCACCTCGATTTGCTAACAAAGTACCATCTTTGGAATATAACGGAAAAACAAGCGGCTTATCCGTACGAATAGAGTTGCTATATACAGGGACAAGTTTGTTATTTGCCATATGATTCTTTGCTATCTAACAATGAGTTATCAACATGCTTAAGAAAATCAGAGAGACTGTTTCCTTTTTCATGTGTTGCAACACCATAACTCAGTTTTAGTTCTAGCTCATGATTTCCTATTTGAAATATTTTTTCACCAATAACTGAATGAATATATTTTGCATATTCTTGTGCATTTTCATTATCCTTTCCCGGCAAAGCGATGATAAATTCATCGCCACCATAACGGCCAAATTTATCGACATCAGAAAGTAAGGGTTTGATAGTTTCTACTGCAGACTTCAATAGTAAGTCCCCTACCATGTGTCCATATTTATCGTTAATTCCACTCAAGTTATCAAAATCTATCATTACTATTGAAAATGGAGACCCTTTTTTATCTGCATCAAGCATAGATAAACGAATATTTTTAAGAATGCACGTTCGATTGGAAATATGTGTTAAAGGATCAATCTCACACCAATATTGCAGTTTTTTACTCTTTTTAACCAGTTGATCTATGTTGTCTTCAAGTTGATGCACATTTGCATCCATGTAACTATCTATTGCTAGCGACATATCCAGGCTAATAATTTTCAAAACAAAAGACCGTAAATCATTCACAATCTTATCTTCGAACTCAGGCGGCACACATTCCAATATTAACGCCCGTAGTTGTTGGTAAGCACACTCGTATAAGCTAAGTGGCATCCCAATTTTACTGTGGGCAACACCTACACGTAAGCGAACATCAAAGTAATTCTCGCTGCCAAAGTTTTCACCAAGTGTGGATAAATAATGTAACTGGGTATTTTTTAACTCATCAATGACTTTATCGGATGGGAGATATAAACGATATTCTTTGTGATTAAATAGATAAGAATAGAACTTATTAATTATCGGTCTCGAGTTCGGTTGTACAACCATCTCTTGTAATAATTGTGCCGTTTCAAGATCGTTTTTATTCAGCTGAAATAGCCTTAATCGTTCTTTGATTTTTTCACGATCAAAACCATAGGCGTGACAATATTGATATCGGATGGACATTCACACCTCTAAGCTAATTATTTTTGTCTATTCTATATATGTGCTTAAAGGTTATCGGTAACTAATTATCCGATCTTTAGAAAGTTCTATTTAAATGAATAATTCTTGCTTCAGAACATGTTATCTGTTTTTGATCTTATAGCTTACAAGGGAATCCCCAACTCGACTTCTACGCCATTCATTATTAGATTACCCATTTTAATCTTTATTTTCGCCAGATGATGACCTGGATTGTGACTGTCAGCCACCACTTGAACGGCAACAGAAGATTCCCCCCCAGTCTCGGCGATTAACGAGTGTATAAGCTTCTCTACCTTTGAACTCATCACGCCTGTGTTTGGCGCAGAAAGAATCTCATTTAAATGTAAAAGAATGATATTAACAAAGCGTGTACTGACTAACTGATAAGGTAAACTGGCAAGCAGTTTCTGTTTGTAGTTAAGCACAGCATTGTCATAAAGTGCTGGTTTGAACAGTGTAGGTAAATTTCGAAAAAACACACTGTCTTTATCAGGTTGACAAAGCAATGCCGCGATACCTAATTCAGCAACTTCATCAGCTGAAGTATCGTCAATGATCGTCTCTAATGGAATCGAAAAACGCCGTTCTGTCGAGAGATCAAAACTATGTATTGGAAGATTTTTAATCACGCCATGTGGTGGCGTAAGTTCAGATGGCCATTGGAATTCATTGATACTCTCTACTGCCAACCGAGCTAACATCCAGCTTGGATGCCCCATTAATAAAACATCATCACCTGCGATCCATTCGTTAAATTCCAAATCACTATTGTTATGGCGATTATAGGGTGCACGTAGTAAAAATCGGTTAAAGCAGGTTGTTATCCAACGACCATGAGATTTGCTCCTTAGAGACTTCCATTTTACATATTGAGGCTGAGAGAACAGACGAGATAAATCATTCGCCGAACCTATCAACGATTGAGCACGCGTTTTCCCCATAAAATTATTGGATAAGTTTATGATTGTCGGTACTTGATATGCCTCACTAGATATTGCGATATCATCTAGCGCCGTTAAATCGTTAGCCGTACAATTAATTTCTACGTCAAATATTGTCAATGAAGGTAAAAGTGTTTCATCTATATTTGATATTGCATTAGTATAGTCACTTGCCAAGTTATTCTTATCCGTATTCAGCAGAGTAAGAACAATACTTTCGTTATCTGGCAGAGCATCAACTAAAAATTTCAACCCTCTCCACGTTTGCTCCAGCGCCTGAAACTGATTGTTATGTATTATTTTGTCCAATTGTTGAAATAGAGTACGCTGAATTTCGTGCATACTGGTATTTAGCAATGCTCTATAAGATTGTGAAAATGTATCCGCGGATTTTCCTAAACTCGAAGGCGCTTCGACTGACTGTTCCCCCAAATCCAGCATTCCAAAAAGCCGATCAATTTCTTTGTCGTCATTGTTTGCTGTTTTTTGTGTGACTACCGTTGTTTCATTGACGGCATTAATCACGTTATTAAGTGTATTTCCGATTAATGGGTGAGTTTGATGATGAATTAATATCTCATTACATTGAGCTTCTGTTATCTTTTCTTCCAGCCTCTTTTTTAAAGTTTGATGTGAGGCGAAGAGTGGTTTTAGTACTTCAACATTTGAAGCAATACTATAGGGGTGAAAATCCTCGATGGATTTGATAGGTAAAGATACAAAAGAGACACTATCGCTTTGAGGGATAAGATTTTCGATTTCTAACATGATCTCTATATGATAACTTGCCATGACTTGGTCAAAGTTTTGCGTGCTTATAGCAGTAGCGTGACCTCTGTTATCAGAACTAGTGTTACATTGAGCAAAAACCCAAATATGATAAGGAACAAAAATATTACTGTTTGCAGGGTCAGACATGGAATACTCCTATGGCTTACTTATAATCCGCCACTATGCTCGAAAAAAGTGAAGTTTAAATGATACACTAAACATATATCCACTTTACCCAACAGGATGCAGCATGTCACACCTTGTTTTATCGAATAAAGATCTTTCGATCAAAATTAATCCACTTGGCGCAGAACTACAATCTTTCTACTCCAACAAACTCGATCTAGAACTTTTATGGCAAGCAGACCCTGATTATTGGCCTAGACACGCTCCCATTCTTTTCCCGATTGTTGGCAAATTAACCAATAACCAACTGATAGAGAGCAATAAGGTCTATCCACTCACACAACACGGCTTTGCCAGAGATATGGAATTTGAACCTATCTTTCAATCAGCAGAGTTTGTACAGCTCAGATTGCAATCCTCTAAAGCAACGCTTGAGAAATACCCCTATCCATTCGAATTGCTTGTTGAATATCTGCTTAAAGATAATATACTACGGACAACTTTTGTGGTTCGTAATAATTCTGAAACGCCTCTGCCCTTTAGTGTTGGGGGGCACCCAGCTTTTAACTGGCCACTGATTCCTGGCGTCGACAAAGAGTCTCACTATATTTTATTTGACGAAAATGAAGATATCCCCCTGCTACAATTGAACGAAGGACTGGTATCGCCAAAAAGCTTGCCCTCACCTATTATCAATAAGAAGATTACGCTAAAAGATGATTTATTCAAAAATGATGCGCTGATTTTTAACGGCTTAAACTCGAATAAAATCACCTATGTTGCAGGCGAACAGTGTAAGCTGGAAATGCTGTTTGATGATTTTCCTCAGCTTGGAATCTGGACAAAATATGGCGCTGATTTTATTTGCTTGGAACCTTGGCTAGGTTATGCAAGCCCACAAGGTTATGAAGGTGAGTTTAGAGATAAACCAGGAATTAAAATATTACCAGGTTACGCAGAAGTCGCATTGAGTTTTGATATTTTGTTAACTTTTAAAATTAAAGATTGAATGAGCTACATATCACTTCGAGTGTTAATATTTAATAGCATTTTTTTCGATAAATATGCCGCATAGCTGTTAGAAGATAAATCTATCGCTTTTTGAAAATTTTTCTTCGCCACATCTAATTTGTCTAGTTTTATTTGTGTAAGCCCAAGTTGCAGAAGTGCAAAACCAATATTGGCATCTAAGTTAATAGCCCGATAAAGCGAGTTCTCTGCAGCCTGATATTTTTTTAGGTGATAAAATGTAACACCTTTATTGTAAGCCAGTATGGCGGTAGAACCCTGTTCACTTTCTACATTGTGATAATGTGCTAATGCTTCAGTGAAACGTTTCTGTTCAAAAGCTTCATTACCCAAAGATAATTTATTAACAGATGCTGCATTGAGAACATTAAAGGGAAAGAGTAGCAGTATTAGGAATGTGTAAAAATAATTATTCTGTATCATGTTTGCGTATTCTATTTTATTTTTATGTCACTAAAATCATAAATGTCTGCCTGCCCCGACATAACATAAATAACTATTCTGTACAAGCAATCGATTTGACTAACTTTCTGCGTATGAGTTTCAATATTTTAAAATCAATTTTTGCATCGTCGAATTTGTATCCACTGCAAAAGCAAAAAATCGAGATTTAAATGATCAGGGAATATGAGATTAATTAGAATGGAAGTTATATTGAACTGCTTGTAAACAAGCGTATTTAAGATCGAGTTTTATTCAAGCGGTGAAAATTGATTATTCATTTGTTTCGGCAATTAATTGGTGTACTTTTTCATTCGCATCGTTTGTTTTCTCTCTAGCTGTTTCTGTTTTAATCATTACATCTTCTTTATGTTGTTCTGCAGCTTGCTGATTAGCATCAGCTGTCGGCTTGTCAACTTTTGCCTGTTCGCTAATTTCATCAGCCGTTTCTTCAGCAACATCTACAACACTGTTTTCATGGATAGCTGACGTGTTTGCCCCAGGTGAGCTAATATATACAGCAGTCACCCATATCAAAACACTTGCCACCACTGCAGCACTGAACCCAGCAAAAAATCCATACTGTTTTTTTGGTTCTTGTTTTTCTTTAATGCTATCCATTACCCGGTTTCGAAAATTAGCATTCATTGGTTTCACTGGTAAGGCACTTAACACAGATCGAATGTTAATCTCTTCCCGGACCCTGGCTTCGCACTTCTCACATTGATCAATATGAATATCCAAATCTTTTTTAAGTGCCTCAGGTAGGGCATCAGAAGTTTTCGAATCCACATATGCAAGCAAGTTCTCATTAAGTGTTTTACAATTCATTGTTATGTCCTCACTATATGACACGAAATGTCTTCCACATTGGTTTCATTTTTAATGATATTTCTTAATTGAATGCGCGCACGATACAGCTTTGATTTAATCGTTCCCTTGGGCATATCTGTAATTTCATGCAAATCACTAATGCTATTTCCCTCTACTTCGTACAAAACAATCAAGGAACGATCATCATCACTGAGTTGATTCAATGCGTGTTGCAATTGAACTGCCAATTCTGCTTTTTCAATTATTGATTGAGGACTCTCATCAACTCCGAGCAATGTATCAAAATAATTAGTGTCCTCATCATCGAGATTAAGCTCAGATATGCTTTTAATGGGAGACCGGCTCACTTGCCTGCGGTAATCGATGAACATGCGATACAGCACCTTATTCAACCATGTCAAAGGCTTCTTAAGGTTTTGTAACTCTCTAAATCTAGGTTGCAGTTTGATGACCAGATTTTGCACTACATCTTCTGCCTCAGCTTGCCCCCCAGTAAAACGAAACGCTGTTTTGTACAAAGCATCCAGATACTGCTCAACAAATTCACTATAGGTGGAAAATAAAGGCTTATTATTATTTTTATTAAATAGATTCATAAATTGCTTATTTATTGATCTCTTATTATTCCCTTAATGTTAGCTTAATATTAACTTAATAGTCATATGCAATTCCACAATGCCTAGGTAAATATTATGATTTATTTAAAATAAATATTGATGCTAAAAAAACAATCAATAAGACGAAGGGAAATTAGGATAAGTTAGAACCAAGTAAATAAGACCTGTTATTTACTCCAACGTTTCAAAATCACGAGAGGAAAAAAGCTTGTGCGCGGTATATAAGGGCTGAACGGAGTTTTTACTAAATTGAGCAATGTCACTAATTGTGAATTTTAGAAAAAGTGAGTATCAACCCTTAGATGCTATAAATAAGGCAGTGAAACGATTTCTTACCACATTATTTTGAAACGTTTGGGTCTAATCAGTTGTACGATTTCTTAATTGCTCACGCTGTTTGTCTAATATATAGCGGGTGAGATTTTTTCGATCAATTTCTTTGAGATAGGGTAATACTACAGCAATACTAAACTTGCCAGTTTCATTTTTAATTGGCTCTTGTCGCACGACTTTACCAAATGTTTCCATCCCCAGGCGATAACCAATTATCGCAATCTTGCAGAATAGATATGAACCTAAAGCTAACTCTTGACTACTTTTAAAGCTAAAACCACCTTCACTAATATCCATTGTTTCCGCATTTTCAAGCACCCCTTGTTCTGTATCCATTTTGAACTGTTGAAATGAAACAATGGAAGAAATTAGGTCAATTTTTTGGTTAAGCAGATCAACATACTGTGCGACCCCCGGAGAATCACGGCGAATATTTATTAATAAAGGGCTCATTTGGCGGGATATTTGGTCGAGCTGATAGGTTATATCAATACTATCGGATTGAATATAATCCTCATTATTCAGAAATTGCTGAACGTCCTCATCACTTGCTTTTCGATAACCTACATAAACCTTATTGCATAATCGAAAATAATTTCTTCGCTCTTTGTCAGACATAATTCTATTTACCAGATTGCTAGACCAATATTCATGATGCAATCTAGATCCAGCACAAGTTATGCCGAGTTCCTGCTTTTAAGACCTTCTTTGCCATATTTTAATCATCTAACTCGTCGTCCGACGTTTCAGATTCGTCTTCGTCGCCTTCCTCATCCTCACTTTTATCATTAGTGTCTTTTTTTTCAGAATCTTCTTTCAAAGTTTCATTTTCTTGCTCAGATGATCCTTTTTCATCTTTCTCTTCATCTTCCTGCTTAATCTCCATTTCAGTGACATAACGAATTCCATCAACTATGATTCCTTGCATTTCTACAACATTCCCTACAAAAGCATTGAATATAATTTTTGATACATTTACTTCATCCCCCCCTTCAGTAACAACGATTTCATTGTCCAAATCTATTGAGCTGATGACGACTTCTTCATCCCATTCTTCTTTTGAAGATGAATCTGTAACCTGCCAAATGCCATCTTCGTTGATAACTCCCTCTAGCTCTACCTTGTCACCAACGGCACCGTTAAACTCACTGTCTAAATATTCAACTACCTGGCCATCAATAGTTAATGGATTCAACGAGGTTACTTTTCCTTCAAGTTCCCAAGCTGAAGATTCATCATCAAAATCCTGTTCATCCCGTTCTAATCGCGTAGCAACAAATCGATCATTACTATTTTTATACGCGCTAATTTCTACGAAATCATTTTTAACCAAGTCTTCAAATTTAAAATAACGTTTTGATATTTCATCCACATCATCACGTTCATCTTTTAGACGGGTTGTGTTTGTGATTAAAATTTCCTGCCCCGCGACAGTAATAGTTTTCCCACTGGAATTCACAGCTGTGATGTGACCTTTAAACTGACGATTGCTCTCTTGCTTTATCTCTACTTCACTGGCAATAATAATATTTTGCGCGTTAGCAATGCCTTGTACTTTAACCTTCATACCTTTGAGCAACAAATCCTTGCTACCCGATTCAATTTTGGTTAAGGCGTCTATTTTCACCTGCTGCCCATTGACTGAAAAAGTATTTAGAACCAAGTCTAAATTTTTATTAATATATCCTTCGATTTCTACTTCACTATCCCCAAGGTTATCTATGCTACTACTGCCGGAGTTTTTGTATTTAACCTCAGTAACAATGAAATTACCGTTTAATTCTTCACCTTTGGTTTTAACCGAAACAAAGTCACCATTTTCAAATGTTTTGTTGTCAAAATTTTTCAAGACTGTTTCAGAGTAGGAGAATATTCTTTTACCAATTTGAAATAGGTCCGTGCTGACATTGGTTGCAATACCTTGTACCTTAAACTCTTCACCAGCAGAATGCGATAATTTTTCCAATGAAACTCGCGTTGCATAGATGATCCCGTCACCAGATGAATATCCACTGACTTGAACCACGTGATCAGGAAGGATTTTTTCAATTTCGGTTATTGTGCTTTCTTTACTTTCAAATATAGTATCGTTATTAACGATGACTATTTGCCCCATAACATCAAGACGATTAGTGGTCAGGACTTTATTTTCAACAACAATTCCTTCCACATTTTTTTCAAAGCTAATTACCGATGCATTTCCAGTGACACCATCAGGATTGACATTGCCTTTTAAACTAACGAGCATGCCAATACTCAAAGCATTTTCTGATTCAGAAGTTCCATCTATTGAAATTGAGGCGTTATCGGTTTCATACTTAACACCATTAACATAGACGCTACCAAAGCTGGTAATTACGCCTACAGTTGTCTTATCATCCAGACCCGTGCCGGTCTCACCACCGCCAGCACTACAACCAATAAGTGTGGTAATTATCGCAGCAATTATTGCCTTCCTTAACAAATTATTGGGCATCGTCTTGCTCCTTGATCTCTTTATTCTCAAAATAATAAATTCCCACACCTATTGCGTTACGCCCGGTACCTTTTGAATTTGGATTAGCATCACGATCATACTTGGCCATTGCTTTATCAATTTTTTCCAATAGTGCTTGTGAATCTGTGGCTATAATGTCCTGTAATTCAGCAATGACTTCATCTGGTAAATTGTCGTAGTAAACTTTACGCTGGAAAAAAGGTTTTAATTCTGGCTGGTAGATATTTCTATCCATGGTATTTAATAATGCAGATACATCGGTACCAATATAATAAATTTTTTCGTTAACACCAGCTTTGGGAATATAGGCACGTGAAAGCAGGTGAATTTTTTGTTGATCATCCACTTCTACCACACCCACACGCTCTAACTCATCCAAAATTGCACGAGGTGGCACATCACCACTATATGTTTTTACTAATGAAGTAAATGAGGGGGCGTCACCTTCAAACCGCAATGCTAATGCTTGGGCTTCATCATTTTGGTAGATTTCATCATGAACCCAACCATAGACAACACGCGCAGCACGGTTATATTTTTCAATTAACAGGCTATCTGATTCTTCTTCCAATTCTTGGATACGTTTAACTTCTTTACGTGATAATCCGGTAATAGTTGCGATTCTGGAATTGCTTTGTTTTCGACCTTCTACCGTAAAATCTTTTGTTGCAACTTCGATGTAGGCGCGACGAACCAAATCAGCAAATGCGCCGTAGGGGACATTATTACGCAATAGCATTCTTACTAATGGTTTAAGAACGCTGACTATTGCTCTATTTAATAATGATTGCTGATTCATATAATCCTTCAAGTTTGCACGAACCCCTTGCGAAGTTCGTGCTTATTTTTAAATCGATAATCTAACTTATGTCTAATTCAGATTAGATCTTATCATCGTCGCCGTCATCATGTTTAGGCTCTTCACGATCCTCATCATCGTCGTCACCATCATCATGTTCAGGCTCTTTACGATCTTTATCATCATCTTCGTGTTCATCTGAACCACCAATATAAACACTATCATCAGTTTCGGCATCACCTTCGCTTGCTGTGAATACATTATCAGCAAAAGAACCTTTTAGTTCTGCTTTCATCCCAACTTCCGGAATAAACTCACCAGCAGACGAATAATCTACAGTTACGCCAGAAACTACCATCGTCAGAGCGACCATATCGACAGATTCGATTTTACCTTCGAGTTTCTCTTCTTTATTCTCTGTAAAAGTTTTTCGCTCGGCTTTTGTTGCTGTAAGTCCACCTGACGCATTTTTAAAAGCCTTAACTTTAATCCAGTCGCCTACATTTAAATCATCAACGCCGAATTTATATTTTACCAATTCACTCTTATCTACATCGTCACGATCATCTTCTACCATCGTTGAGTTATTCAAAGTCACTGTTAAACCAAACAATTTTATGGTGTTATTGGCAATATCTGTTGCATCTATTTTACCAGACATTTTGATATCGCCACTGGGTTTAAATACCAATTTTTCTGCAACCAGGTTTCCGTCAACATCTACATTACCTTTCACCTTAACCTTCAAACCAATTGCTAAAGTTGTTGCATCACCATGAACGATTCGTGTTGTATTATCGAGTAAAACTGTTGATCCATTTATTTCAATTTCTGTACTACTTACAACATTGGTAATGACACCTTGAACTTCGACTTCTTCGTCATCATCTTCATATTTGTGTTCTTTCTTCCCACTATTCTTCAATTCGATTTTAGTGGCTACCAGTTCGTTTGCATCATTCAGGTCGGAGTCACTTTTAACTTCCAATAATAAACCTTCAGCTATCATATCTGCCGTCATATCATCAAATTCTGCGGAAGCATAGTTGACAACCATTTCACCAATCATAAATGTAGTGTCAGTGATAGGAAGTGAAACACGACCTTTCATTTCAATGTTATCGCCATTAGAAATTAAAGATTTTTTAACCTCTAAGCGCGTTGCCCAAACATTACCGTCACCTGAAGAATAACCACTCACCTCTATGACATTACCATTCGTAATTTCTGCCATTGACGTTACGGAATCAACAGCACTTTCAAATACCGTATCTTCGTCCGTATGAATGGTCAAACCCATAATATTGAATGTTCCGTCTGTTCCATAGTTGGCGTTATCAATAACAATGCCTTCTACTTCGTTTTCGAATTCAACCGCGATAGCATTGCCTGTTCCGTCAGCTGCAGCATCACCTGATAAAGTGACGACCATTCCGAGTTTTAATAGAGACTCATCGCCGGTTACACCATCAACAATAAAACTTGCCTGGTCTGTCTCATATTCCACCCCGTTGATAAAAATACTGCCGAAGCCAGTGATTACGCCCGTTGATGATTTATTGATTACTGCAGAATTGTTTGCTGTGCTTTTATCTTCATTACACGCTGATAGACCCAAAGATGCGATTACTGCAAGTGCTAGTGTGGATTTTTTTAAAATGGTTTTCATCGCGGTGCTCCTATTGAGAGTTTTTGATCAACTATTGTCTCTGTATCGCACTTTTCATTGGGATGTTTATCCCAATTATATGCGATATTTGTTGAATGAGACACTGTTTACTGTTTATTCCAACCATATTTGGGATTTTTTTCCCAATATTGACGGGTAAATTATAGACTCAATCGATGATAAATTGAAAGTGATATAGTATGAAAACGCGACCTGATAGATGGTTTTTTAATCTTCAAACTTTTATTTTCTATGCAAACAAAGAGTTATATCGAGTGATGAGACAAGGAAAAATATAAGGAATGGAAAACATCAGGCCTGCTTGTTAAGCGACCTGCCTTGGTAAGCTACACCATACTATGTAGGTGTAACCTGGATTTCTGTCGAAGAAGGGGTATTCTCAATTCGAGAATCATTAACCGTTTCAACCAGGTTTTCAGTCTTACCTTCTCCAATACGCAGCAAACTCGGCAAGAGAATAAGAGTGAATAGTGTACTGACTAGCATGCCACCAACTATAACTACTGCTAGACCAGAATAAAGCTCAGCACCAGCAGCAATACGGATGAAACCAGGAAGGTATTGAAACCAGGCCATCTCCTGAATAGCGGGGTAATTGTTTTTGATACTGACAAAAATCAACGGCAGCATACCGAAAATGCTCGTTAGTGTCGTCATAAAAATCGGCCGCATACGCATTTGCACAGCCTGTTCTACTGCCAGACGACGTGCCAAACCTTCGCGTTCTGCAACACGCGTTTGATGCACTAGAAGAATAGCGTTGTTAACCACTAGGCCAAGCAAAATAATAAAACCAATCATGGTTAACAGATCCATAGATTGATTCGTGATATTAAGAGCAAGTATACCGCCTACGGTTGCTAACGGAATTGTTAATAACACCAAGCCACTATCTTTAAATGATTGAAAAAGAGCTGCCATTAAAAGAAATAGTATAACGGTGGCTAGTATAAAACTGTTTATCATACTCTCCTGCGCTACTTCCAATTGCTGTGCAGTCCCTGAGTATTGAATGTTTCCGTCTTCCGGCAAAAGCTCCATCAACTTAGGTTCAATCTGTTGCTTGAGGATGGATATACCTTCTTCAATAGACATTCCAGTTGGCAAACCAACGGATAGCGTTACTGTTCGTCGCCGATCAATACGACGAATTTTATCAGGCCCGGCAGTACGCTCTAATGTAACTAATTCTCCTAATGGAACAATACCTGAATTGGGAGTAGCAATAGGTATGGAAATTAAATCTTCAGGATTCTGCCAATTTTCTGCCCGTAAAATAACATCCAAACGTTTATCACCATCAAAATAGTCACCCACGTAAAGACCTGTACCCATCGCTCGAATAATATTTGCCAGGCTTCCCCTGTCCAATCCCGCTTCAACGAGTTTTCTCTCGTTAGGAATAAGTCTTAGCTCAGGTTCAGCCATGTCCAAACCTGGTTTTGGCCTCACACGCACCCCAGGCAAAGCTACGCTAATTTCTCGAAAACCCATTTGCGCCGTTAATAACAAGCTTTCCAAGTTGCGCCCCTGAATGTTGACATCAATATTATTTCCACCCCCGCCTCGACCAAATAGAGACGTGCGATAAGCAAACGCAATGGTATCGGGAAACCCGCGCACGACTCGATTGACAAGCGGAACCAACATATCCGTTTTCGCAGCATCAACCGCCCGCACACCCATAAATGCACCCGTTGGAAATACCACGAAAAAATAGTCATTAACTTTGGGTTCTTTATCTCCATCAACGTAGGGTTGCATCCGTTCAGCGATGACAAATCCCATCTCTTTTTCCAAGGCTTCCACATTAACACCGGGAGGCGCCTGCACGAAGGCGAAAACTAGATTGCGATTTCCGGTTGGCAAATAATCACTGGGGGGTTTAAATTCATAAGCAAGATAAGCAGGTAATGTTAATAACCCGACAATCCATAAACCTCTTTTTAGCGGAGTATTTGTTATTGCCATAATTATTCGCGTTAATCCCCTCCACCAATGCGCATGAGGATCTTTTGGGGTATCACCTTTTAACCATTTTTTTGCGACTGTTGGTAAGACTGTAATCGCAGTAATAAACGAAAATATGATGGCTACTGAAATAGTGAGTGCCAAATCAGCAAAGAGCTGGCCACTCTCTTCTTTCATAAATACAATGGGTAAAAATATGGCAACAGTGGTGATGGTAGACGCAAGCAATGCCCCCCAAACCTGTAATGTGCCGCTTAAAGACGCTTCTTCGCTATCCTTACCTTTTTCTCTTAAGCGCGTAATATTTTCCAGAACCACAATTGCAGCATCGAGAACCATACCTACCGCAAATGCTAATCCTGCAAGAGAGATAACATTAATAGTTCGACCAAACATATCAAGCAATACAAATGTGCTTATAATGGAAACAGGAATTGCAAGCGCGACCATTAATGTGGCGCGGAACCTTCGCAAAAACCACCACAAGACACCAATCGCGAGAAAAACACCTAGCATCAAATTGCTTGCGACTAGACCAATTGAACGATCAATATAAAGCGTCTCATCATAGACTTGTTGAATGGTTAACCCCGCTCTTTTTAGCGCACCTTCACTCAATTCATCTCGCGCTTCTCGCAAGCCATTCATAACTTGAATGACATTAACTCCAATTTCGCGATGCGCATTCACCGCCATTGCTGGTTGGCCGTTTTGAATCACAAATCCCGTTCTATCAACCAACTGGGTTTCAATATTCGCGACATCAATTAATCGAATTGGACGACCATCACGCCACTCCAACACCATTTGTTCAAGTGCTTTGGTGTCATATTTTCCTGCATAACGAATGACATAACGGCGTTTTCCCACATCGGCACTACCTGCCGAAACATCTTTATTTCCGCCGACAAGTTTTGCAATCAGGGGAAGCTGGATATTTAAACTCGCGGCTTTGTAGGGATCAAACGTAATGCGAACTTCGGTCTCACGTCCACCTCTTACCTCTGAGAGAGCAACGCCTTGAACACGCTCAAAGCGAGTCTGAACCACATCTTCAATAAAATTTTGATAAGAAGCAATGTTTCGCTCATTACCTTCATCAGGCTTGATAATAAACCAGGCAATTGCGCGAGAATCACCGCCAACGCTGCTAATAATGGGTTCGTCAGCATCTTCAGGATAAAACGGAACTCGGTTAAGTCGATTTAGCACTTCCAGCAACGCACGCTGCATGTCCATTCCGACGACAAAAGTTATAGTAACTGAACCTTTTCCCCTACTAGCTTCAGATACAATTTCCGTCATCCCAGGTAAACCACGAAACACCTTTTCTTGCGGTTCAATAATTTCAGATTCTACTTCACCAGGCGCAGCAGAACGCCAGGTGGTTGAAATAGTAATTTCAGGTTTTTCGACTTCCGGTGTCAGTTGAACTGGTAATCGATCCAGACTAAGAAAACCAAAAATAAGTGCAAGTAAAACGGCGACGAGTACTGCAATAGGATTGGAAATTGAAATTTTGGTGAAATTCACGAGCGTTCGTCCATAGAAGCTTTAACTTCCTGACCAGGCCGCAAACGCTCACCACCGCGAACTACGATGCGATCCCCGGCAGATAGATTTCCAATAACCTGAATATATTCACCACTCGCTATCCCAGTAGAAACACTGATTTTTTCCGCTTTATTTTCGTCATTGATCCGAAAAACACTCGTACCAGAACTACGCATCACTAACGCATCACGAGGCACCGTTAATACTTCCCGCGCTTCTCCAGTAGGTACTTCAACACGCACGACCTGGCCAGCCATCCAGTCTTTACCAGTCACATCAACACGCATATCATATAAATGGGATTGGGAATCACCAATACGAACTATCGCACGAATATCACCCGACATTACACCGCTCGAACGCACTACTCTTAGCTTATTTTTCACATAAATAAACGGCACTGAAATTTCACTAACACGGGTGACAACTTCTAATTGATTGGGATTTGAAAGTGTAGAGACAGAATCCCCACTACCGACCCACTCGCCTTCTCGTTTTTGACGAGCTATGACTACTCCGTTAAATGGTGCGCGAATCTCATACTGTCGAAGCATCTCTTCGTCGACCTCGACTTTTGCATTTGCGACAGCCAATTCACTTAGCGCCACATCATAGTCGAGCCGAACTTTTTCCTGTTCAGTTTTCGAAGAAAAATCACTTTTGCTCAGTAGTTTTTGCCGTTCCAATTCTTTTTCAAGATAAACCAGCTTTGCTTTATCTCGTTTTAAGGTCGCCTTATTTTCGGCCACTTTTAAGCGAAATAGCTTTGAATCTAACCGGGCAACCGCCTCCCCTTTTTTGACTGTGGTACCCACGTCAGCAACCCAAGTTAATCTCCCTGCAACTTCTGCCGGTAATTCTGATTGCTGTTTACTGACTACAGTGCCAGGCACACTAATTGTTGGAGAAATGAACTGGGTGCGTGCTTCACTGATAACCACGGGGGTTAAATGTTTTCTTGGGCCTTTTTCGGCAGCAATTACCGGCTGAACCAACATCACACAGCAGAATGCACATACAAATGATGAGAATATTGGTTTTTTTGATTTTTTATTTCGCATGAAATGTTTTATCTGTCGATTAATTTAGCACTGTAGTTTAATGAATTCTGTAGAATAAGACATAGTGAATGCAAAAAAATTACCGGCTACTCTGCAGACAATATTTAACGATCAATAATTTCGTACAAAAAGAGTACAATATACTAATGAAACAGAAACAAAGAATACACACAAAAATATACACACTGTAAATATATCCCTATAAGCTTGGAGGCAGCGTCCCTGCTGCCTGCAGTATATTTTTGAGTGTATTCTTTATTCCCGACTTGTTAATAAATATCAATCATTCGGTAACATAAAAATGAGCAATGACATTAATCGATACGGAAGAGTTATGATTTGGCTAACATGGCTGATTGTTCTCTACTTCCTGTTTATGCTATTCAGTAAAGTTCTGGATCATCAAAAAAACCCTAACCAAAACATCGATAGCTTTGTTTCAGATACTGGCGTCATTGAAATCGTGTTAGAGAGAAATAGAGGTGGTCAATATGTTGCCAATGGCCGCATCAACAATCAATCAGTGACATTTCTCGTGGATACCGGAGCAAGTGATGTTGCAATCCCTATGCACGTTGCAAATCGCCTTAATTTAGCAAAAGGTCATCAACTCACATACCATACAGCGAATGGCACGACCATTGGCTATCGAACTCAATTGAATGAAGTACGATTAGGAGACATTCTTATGACTAATGTACGTGGAGGAATTACATCAAACATGCAAGGCGATTTTATATTATTAGGCATGAGTTTTTTAAAGAAACTGGAATTCACCCAGCGTGGTAATACGTTAACCATACGCCAATATCGGAATGAACAATAAAATGCGGTGGCAACCTTTTGTCACTGTCGCAGCAATCATCGAGAACGACAATAAGTTTTTACTGGTTGAAGAAAATATCAACGACCAAATATTTTTTAACCAACCTGCCGGGCATTGGGAATATGGAGAATCTTTGCAAGAAGCCATAACTCGTGAAGTATTAGAAGAAACAGCTTGGCATTTTATTGCAACAGATCTTGTCAGAATTTATCAATGGTCGCCAACATCAGAAGAAGATAAAACGTTTTTACGATTTACATTTTGTGGCAATGTAGAGCGCTTTGAAGAAAATTTACCGCTTGATGAAAAGATAATCCGAACTCATTGGCTCTCGTATGAAGAAATTAAAGCGTTAAACGCGCAACATCGAAGCCCACAAGTGATGCGTTGCATTGATGAATATCTTGAAGGTAAACATTATCCCCTAGATATCATTTCCGTCGTATAAACCTAGAAAAAGCACATGCGCGTTCCTAAAGACTACTTAAGAAAAGTCCATCATCTGTGCATGATTAAATTGTTTTTTCAAAAAATCCATTTGATCCGCAAGAATTTTCCGATTTTTTAGTACTAAAAATTCTGCTCGATTAGGTGTGAATGGTATAGCCAGAAGTTTCATGTTTGCCTGTTCCGGGGTTCTTCCGCCTTTAGCCACATTGCAGCGACGACACGCTGTTACTACATTACTCCATTGATCAATTCCACCTAAGGAACGCGGTATAACGTGATCTCTAGTTAAGAGCTTGTCTTTATAAACCTGACCACAATAAAGACACATATGTCTGTCTCGACAAAATAGCTCAGCGTTATTCAGCCCCGGTATTACTTTATAACTCGTATGAGTGGTACATTTACCTTTGACAGCAATAATTGAATTTATCTCAACCTCACTGTAACGTAGTGTAATTCGGCTATAACCTCCATGAACGCGAAAGTCCTGATTTCCGATTTGCCACGCAACCCGATCACGAACATAGAGTCCCACCGCTTCTTGCCATGTTATCCATGATTGAGGGAAGCCTCTCACATCAAGCTTTAGAATAATCGGGCTTATTTTCATAATCGCTCCAAACCAGTGTCTTAAATTTTACATTACAGGATTTATACCGATTTGAAAATAAATACCGCCTAGAAACGGAGTTGGGATTGATTTTTCCGTTCCGAGTGGATTCTTAGCCCAAGTCACTCCAAAATCAATCCCAACTCCTCTTCAAGGAGCCATTAGCGGGAACTACTAGGTAATAGACGAAAAAAACGCCCTTGGGTCACAAGAGCGTTTAAGTATGTAGAGGATTGTGAAGCTATTGATTAAGAATTTTCACCAACCAAGAATACGTGTCCACCGATTTGGCGACTAACTTCTTTTGATTTGGCCCATATAGGGTCAGCCATCTTTGGCGCATAATAGTGTAAAGCACCTCGCGTAAGATCAAGTGCACCGTTACTTCGCACCTTCAAAGTATCATACTTATAATAGATAAACTCAGCTATCTGCTTAGCCTGCTTCCAAGATCTTTTGTCACTTGGATTATTTTTTGGATTATCGCTTTTCCCATCATGAGTCCAACTAAACTGACGCTTTTGCCAGACGACTCCACACACAGAACTGGGGAATCGTTTAGATTTAACACGGTTCATTGTCACCATAGCGACGGCTAATTGGCCAGCAGTACGCTCACCCCTTGCTTCAAAGAATATGTTTTGAGTAAGACAACGTAACTCTCGTTGATCTTTCTTTGAATCAGTTTTTGTTGACGACGCTGTTGCATCAAATGCAAATAACGTTAGAAGAAGCAAAATTAGCAGTTTCATGGAAATCCTCATACTTTTATCATTAAAGAAACGATAAATCCAAAACTGCACTATACATGCCACAATAAAATATACTATTAAATCAAATATTTATTTCTACACTTCTTAATTCCCAATCAATTATGTCAACAAATTCGACAAGGTGTTCTGTTCTCTACAGTGATTAATAATCAAGCATATTTTCAGATGATTAAAGGGGCAAAATCAGCGCATCCTATCTCATTGATTTATTTGATCATTATTTAACCTAAGCAATCATTTATAACTTATTAATGATATTAGAACCTGTCTACTAGATATTTCAAGTGCAAAACCCAACAGTTTTATTCAATAGATACTTACTAAAGTGTAAAATAATCTGACACTTTGCTCTTTTATATTCATAGCCTTACTAGAAAAACAAGAGTACATCTTAATTAATGCTTAACTAATGAACATTTTCAATGGAGAAATATAATTTCTCCTCTCTGATTGACGATAAACCTTAGCTGCACGTCTCTAATCTACGACACTATTTTGCATCCAACGCTTCCCAAAGCAAGTAGGTTTCATCAAGCTCTTTAGCTAAGTCATTGAGTTCGGATAATATTTTTTGCTGTTCATTGACAGGAAGTTGATAAAATTCTGCTTGAGATACCTGTTTTTGTAGGTTATTTTGCTGATTTTCTAGCTCATCTATTTTGCCAGGTAGACTATCCAGCTCACACTGCTCTTTATAACTGAGTTTTTTCTTTGGCACTGATGTCGGTTTTGCAACCTGCGGGACGGGCTTTTCCTTTTTTGGCGTCACAGTGTTTTCTTCGTTTTGATGTTTTGCCTGCCTTAAATAATCTTCATAACCACCCACATATTCAGAAATTTTACCGCCGCCTTCGAATACCCAAGTGCTGGTAACTACGTTATCGAGGAACGCCCTGTCATGACTCACGATTAAGATCGTACCTTGATAATCAGTAATCAAACTTTCTAATAGTTCAAGCGTTTCCATGTCCAAGTCGTTCGTCGGCTCATCAAGCACGAGAACATTTGCTGGCTTTGTAAATAACTTAGCCAGTAATAATCGATTTGTTTCACCACCTGATAGTGTTTTTGCCGGAGATCTTAATCGTTCAGGATCAAATAAAAAATCTTTCAGATAAGTAACAACATGTTTACTTTTACCTTGAACCGTAATCATGTCACAGCCTTCAATCACATTATCAACAACTGATTTTTCAGGATCGAGTTGAGCGCGCTGTTGATCAAAATAGGCAATTTCCAGCTTGGTTCCTTGAGTGATTTCACCACTGTCAGGTTGAATTTGTCCTTGCAGGATTTGTAGCAAAGTACTTTTCCCCGTTCCATTAGGACCAATTAAACCAATACGATCTCCACGTATGACTAGTGTTGAAAAATCTTTGATTAATTGATTGTCCCCATAACTAAAACTGATGTTTTTCGCTTCAAAAACCAACTTTCCTGACTTTTCACTACTATCCAGCGACAGGTTGACAGTACCTTGCACGTTTCTTCGTTTTGTTCGTTCAACACGAAGTGCTTTTAAGCGACGCACTCTACCTTCATTGCGGGTGCGACGAGCTTTTATGCCTTGCCTAATCCAAACTTCTTCTTCAGCCAGGCGTTTATCAAAAAGGGCATTTTGCTCTTCTTCTATTTTTAAGGCTTCTTCTTTCTTAATCAGGAAATTATCAAAATCACCCGGCCAGGATGTGAGTTTCCCTCTATCTAATTCAATAATTCGAGTAGCAAGTTTGCGAAGAAAAGTCCGATCATGCGTGATAAATAACAGGGTTACATTCTGTGTAAGCAGAAAATTTTCGAGCCACATAATGGCTTCGACATCAAGGTGATTTGTCGGCTCATCCAGCAGCAGCAAATCTGGGCCGGAAACCAATGCTCTTGCCAACAACGCCCGACGGCGCCATCCACCTGAAAGATCAGATATCTTTTTTTCTGCAGGTAATTCCAGTTGAGTAATAATTGAATCTATTTGCTGTTGAACTGCCCAACCTTCTTTAGCATCAAGCTCATGTTGAAGCTTAAACATTCTCTCCATGACTTCTTCAGAAGGGTCAGTTTCCAATTCGACGATAACATGGTGGTAGTCGCTGACTAAACCTGCCAATCCACCGAGACCTTCAGCCACAATATCATATACAGTTCGTGTATCATCGATTGGCACATCCTGATCAAGCTTAGCTATCTTTAACTCATTTTGATAAATCACACGCCCATCATCACAAGGGGTTTCTTTATTCAAGACTTTCAACAGGCTGGATTTTCCAGTCCCATTTCGTCCGACCAAACAGACTCTCTCATTGGGTTCAATGGCAAAATCGACATGATCGAGTAGCTGATGGTGGCCAAAGGCTAGAGAAACTTTTTCAAACTTTATTAATGACATTGAGGGATCCGATTAATAATTCTACGTTACGAACAGGTTGTTGAAAAATGTTATGAGTGCAGCGGAAACGGGCGAAAAAGCGGAGTTTACACGAAGTAAATGAGCATTTTGAACCAGTTTTTAATAACGAATTTACACGCGTAATAGTTTTTCAACAACTTGCTAAAAAAAGAGGAGGGATTTTACCAACAATGAAGGAGTATAGCGATGAGGTTACAGGTGGAATTTGATTTTTAATACTTCATTCTCAAGATTCGGAGTAACTGCTCAGCGTGTTTAGATTTTGTTTCAGAAACGCCTGTATTTCGCACGGAATGAGGGAGCATATATGTATATGTAACCGATTGAGTACGAAATACAGGCGTTTCTGAGACAAAAGATGAGTGCACTGAGCAGTTACGTTTCGGAGTTCTTTTAACAGGTAGAGTAATAATAACTCAATGCTCGGTAGAGTGAATACGCGTCTTCGCTACCAGCAAGTTCCCGAATTGAATGCATGGCAAAAGTAGGTACGCCAATATCTACAGTTTTTACACCTAATTCACTAGCGGTAATCGGACCGATAGTACTACCACAGGCCATATCACTACGCACCACAAATGATTGCACGGGCACTCTAACCTGCTGGCAAATCAGACGGAACATTCCGCTGGTTTCGCTATTTGTTGCATAACGCTGGTTAGCATTAATCTTTATGACTGGGCCTTTATTGAGTATTGGCCCATGATTTTCGTCATGTTTATCCATGTAATTTGGATGAATGCCATGCGCATTGTCAGCAGATATCATCACCGAGTGGTGCATACAGCGGGTGAACGACTCTTGCGAAGTTGTAATTCGTTCGAGTACCGAGCGTAAAAATGGACCCTGAGCGCCAGTCGAGGAAGCACTGCCAACCTCTTCATGGTCATTACATACCAATAAACAATTACTCTTCGCACCTGCCTCTAAAAGCGCTATCAGGCCTGTATAACAACTCAATAAATTATCCAGCCTGGCACTTGCGATAAAGTCTTGTTGAAATCCCACAACAGATGCAGATTGCGTATCATAAAAGAAAAGTTCGTAATCGAGAATCTGGTCAATACAAATATCGCTGTTTTGCGATGTAAGAGTTTCGATTAATAAGTCGTGGAAGTCTATTTCATTACTATTTTCGCCACACAACAAAATAGGAGGCAATTCTTTTTGCTTGTTAATCGTTCGATTTTCATTTGCCTCTCTATCAAGATGAATCGCTAAACTGGGAATAACTGCAATTGCTTTGTTAAAATTGACTAATGTCGATTCAAATTTATTTTCCGTCGTTTGATAAGACACCCGGCCGGCAAGCGAGAGGTCACGATCAAACCAGGGGTTTAATAATGCCCCACCGTAAACCTCAACACCCAATTGGAAATAGTCTTTCGCTGCGATTTCTGGTTTAGGTTTAACCTTTAAGCACGGGCTGTCGGTATGTGCACCGACCATTTTGAATCCATTAGTAACAACATCATCAGTTCCCAAAGTAAATGCAACTAATGAAGAATCATTGCGAGTGACATAATACTTACCAGGTTTGCTTAACTGCCACTTGTCCGCTTCATTGAGACGGACGAATCCATTTTCTGCTAAAGTTTTTGTTGCTGTTACTACGGCATGAAACGGTGTTGGAGACTGGTCTAAAAAACCTAATAGACCCTCATTAAAACTTTCACTGGCTAAATTGTTATTCAAATCTATTACCTAACATCTGTTTTAAAACTCATATTCACTCACACAAAACACTAATCGACTTTTGTTCGCACTGATATCAAAGACAAATCATCCTCAAAACCACCTTCACCTTTAAATTTCTCGACGTAATCTAACAGTACATTATATGCATTTTTATACTCATGCGCAGTATCAACTTTTAGCGACAATGTATCGACTAATCCTTCTACTCCGATAATGCTCCCGTCTTCGTTTCTCAACTCGGTAAGCCCGTCAGAATAAAGTAGCAACTCAGTATTTTGAGTATAGTGATAACTTTCTGTCTCTGTGGAGAATGCCGCATCACCCACTATTCCAAATGCAAAATTCGTTTGCTCGAATGTTTTAAGCAAATTACCCTGCTCATCAACAATAATCGGAGAAGGGTTTGAACCGTTCCAAACTTCGATACAGTGATTAGCTTCATCAATAGTTGCGATGGTTGCAGCAACAAATCGATCACAAGGTAACAATGCTTTTAGTGTTCGATTAATTGAAGTCGCAATATTCCCAATACTCTCTTCTTGTTGGACCATAGCGTAAAATAATTGTGTAGCAGGTATTAATGAAATAGCAGCAGATAAACCATGCCCAGTGGCGTCTGCCAATAAAACATAGAGTTTATTCGGCGATTTGTAGACAATGGATATATCGCCACTAATCACCTTCATTGCGACGCTGTAACGACTAACATTGTCTATTCCTTCGACGGTATATGTCTGCAGCATATTCTTCATGAGTCGTTTTGCCAAATCCAGTTCGGCCTCAGCTTGTTCAACGTAACCACTGAGTTTATGAGATGTTGCTTTTAACTCCCGCTGAATTTTAACAATGCGCATCATGGCTGAAAGTTTAGCTTCAAGTAATCGCAAATCTATCGGTTTTGTCAGATAGTCATCCCCACCCATCTCAATAGCTTTCACTTGATCATCAATTGAAGTTTTGGCACTGAGGAAAATCAGAGGAACCCAATGGCCTTCGTCCCATTCACGTATCTTCTGAGTTGCCTCATATCCGTCCATAATCGGCATCATTATGTCCATTAGCACGATTTCTGGTTTATTTGACTGATACATTTCGAGTGCTTCTTGACCATTCTCAGCCACAGTAACTTCATAGCCCTTTGGCTCAATGAATTTTTTAATAATCTTCACATTAGCCGGAGTATCATCGACAACGAGAACTTTTACTGTTTCTTCAGACATAAAAATTGATACTTTCCTAAAACAATTATTAAATGCAGAAATTTATTCTTGGTTATTAAAAAACAATATCTGACAAACTTTAACCACTTATTGCTCCAGCAGCAATATCCAGGCCTGTAAATTTGATTGTTAGTCATTAGCCAACACCAGCATAAATATTGCTGCTTTATAAGCAAATTGTGATAAGTCTAACTATCAAACCACGGTAACAATGGCATTATTTTATAATGAAGAAAAACATACTGCTATATACTATAGTGCTTTCCTCGCTGAACATTGAATCTGCAATGGCGGGAAATGGAGCCTTTTTGAACGACACACTCCACTGGTACAGTATTCTCCCCCCTCTCATTGCAGTTTTATTCGCTTTCATCACTAAACGCTTACTGCTAAGCCTTGGTGCTTCCATTGTTGTTGGTGCTTTTTTCGTGTCACTTAACCAGCCTGACTCAACACTCTTTAATACCTTAAGTAATACCAGTGGTTATTTAGTTAGCAATATAAGCAATACCTGGAATTTAACCGTACTCAGTTTTGTTATTGCTATATTAGCCATGATATCTGTGATTATTGTCTCTGGTGGATTAAAAGGGCTGGTCGCACATCTTCTGCCATTTGCAAAAACACCGCGCTCCTCCAAACTAATTACTGCATTCGCAGGTTTTATTGTATTTATTGATGATTATGCCAACACAATGATTGTTGGCTCTGCAATGCGACCAATCACAGATCAATACCGAGTCAGTCGTGAAAAACTCGCTTTCATTATTGATGCCACAAGCGCGCCCGTTGCAGGCTTGGCTGTCATCAGTACCTGGATCGGTTTTGAGGTTGGACTGTTTGGCGATGTTTCTCAATCGTTATCGCTTGGAAAAGATGGCTACAGCATGTTTTTTGATGCACTTGCATTTCGTTTTTACTGCATTCTCATGTTAATTTTTGTAATCATATCTATTATTGCTGAACGGGACTTTGGTCCTATGGCGGTAGCCGAACAGCGTGCGATGAAGACCGGTGCACTATTAGCACCTGACGCACAACCTGCTACAGCTGGGTCTTTTTCTCTGGTAGAAGTCGCCAATAATATTCGTATTAAAGCACGCACTGCTTTGATTCCATTTTTTGTGTTATTCGCCGTGTTACTGGTGGGTTTTTGGTTTGATGGCAATGGTCAACAGCATTTTCAACAAAGCTGGTTTAGCCCGTTTTCTTTGGATGCATGGCAAGAGGTCATCGCCAATACAAAAAACAGTACTACGATATTGCTGATATCAGCGATTACTGGACTCATCAGTGCGATTATTATCAGCATAACACTCGCCAAAACACCGCTTCAATCAATTCAGTTGGCACTTTTCAATGGCATAAAAAGTAGCTTATTACCGATTATGATTTTGCTGTTAGCATGGTCACTTAAGTCGGTATGTGATGATTTAGGAACCGGGAAATATATTGTAGAAACACTCTCACCCTATATGAGCCCACTGTGGTTTCCTGCCCTATTATTTTTTGTTGCTGCTATAACAGCGTTTGGCACCGGAACAAGCTGGGGCACCATGTCAATTCTTATCCCCATCGCCATTCCTTTGGCCTATGAGCTTGATATGCAAAGCTACGGCCTAATCACAATCATTTCATTAGGTGCAGTTCTGGATGGTGCGATTTTTGGCGATCATTGTTCACCAATCTCAGATACAACGATCATGAGTTCCATCGCGAGTCATTGCGACCACCTTCACCATGTGAAAACGCAAATCCCCTACAGCCTTGTTGTTGCTGTCATAGCGCTATTAGCGGGTTACCTTCCTGCTGCAGCTGGTTTATCGCCTCTAACGAGTTACGGCATCTCAATTCTGTTTATCATTTTAATCCTGCTAAAATTAGGTAAAAAATTAGATAACACTATCGCCAAGGCATAATTGGAATTGCTGAAACACTGTTCTTAGGTGAACCATCGACTAACTTATCGCTGTAGGTTAAATAGACGAGTGTGTTCCGCTTCTTATCATAGTAACGCACGACTTGCATGGTTTTAAAAAGTATCGAAATGCTTTTACGGAAAACTTTCTCACCATCACGTTTACCTTGCCTCACTTCGTTAGATAGTTTGATAGGCCCAACTTGACGACAGGCTAACGATGCATCGGACGTATCTTCCGCTACCCCAAGTGCGCCAGATAAACCGCCTTTTTTTGCGCGACTTAAGTAACAAGTTGCACCTGGAATTTCCGGATCATCAAATGCTTCTATCACTATTTTGTCATTAGCAGTAAGTAGTTTGAAAGTTGTACTTACTGTACCGATTTCTTCAGCAACAACGATCGATGATAGTAAAACACATGCCAGTACGGCTAATAATTTTTTCATAGTACTCCTCACTAAATATAAAAAGATGGATATGCTGAATCATAATTATTATGCAACTACACGCGTTTGGCACCATACAGGTCTCCAAAACACGCTGTGAACCCTTCCCTGGGCGCTCGATGTCCGCGTCCATGCGGACAATGGTTTCTACGACCTGCATGGCACCAAACGCTTTGTCCTAAGAAACACCGTGGAGTAGTTACATTATTATTTGTTATTGTTATCTTTATCACCACGCCATATATTAACCAACAACGCAATTCCCCAAAGTGCCGCTAAAATAAAACCAATAAAACCCCATGCAGGCAAGCCCATCAAAGTTGGTTGATTTTCAATAGATGAGACGATTGCAGTACCTACAATTAATGCAGCGATCACCAATCCAATTGTGACTCTGCTTGCAGCCCGATCAAGTTGATGACCAAAATGATCCAGGCGCTTCATGTCGATATTCACCTGAAAACCACTACGACGCACAGATTTTAAAAAATCTTTGATATCATGAGGTAAGGAGGCGATAACTTTCACCAACTCGATGCTTTGATCAACCCCTTGCTTCAACATCACATCCGGACGATGTTTTTTGCCAATGATGTCCAATAAAAATGGGGAAGCAACTTCAACAATATTAAAGTCAGGATCCAGTCTTCGACCCACGCCATCAAGTGATATCAGTGTTTTAAAAAGCAACGCCAAATCAGCAGGTAAAGTGAGTTCATGTTCACGAAGAATGGCCACGAGATCTGAAAGTAAAGCACCAAAATTAAGCTGTTTTAAGGTCCTTCCATGATAGTGATCAAGAAAAGTATCAATCTCTATACTTAGCGCATCTTCGTTGATATGACCGCTAGGCATCCATTCAGATAGCACATCAATAACATCCGGCGTGTTTTTTTTCACCAAGGCATAAAACAGCTTAATAATCTCCTCTCTGCGACGAGCGGATAAACGACCAACCATACCAAAATCGATCAAGCCCAAACGATCTTCGGGCAAACAAATGATATTACCTAAATGAGGATCAGCATGAAAAAACCCATCCACCAGCACCATATGCATAACCGACTGCGCACCGATAAAAGCGATTTTTTTACGATCGATTTTTTGATCATCTTTCGCAATTAATTCACTAGCACGAGTACCCTCAATGAACTCTTGAACGTTTAAGGTAGCACTCGACCATTGCCAATAAACTTTAGGAATAACGATATCGGGGTAAGATTTTAAGTTTTCAGCAATTCGTTCTGCATGGCGGCTCTCCCCTTCCAAATCCAGTTCACGACGAAGGGAGAGGGAAAATTGGCGTACCACCTCATCAGGATTAAAACGTTTCAGCTCAGGGTAACTATGGCTTGCAATCTCCGCCAGGCGTTTTAATAAGCGTAGATCAGCTTCGATTCGTCGTTCAATATTAGGTCGGCGTATTTTTAAAATCACTAGCTCGCCTGTTTTCAACCTGGCTTTATGAACTTGAGCTATCGAAGCAGCTGCAAAAGCCTGATGAGAAAATTCGGCAAAAACATCTTCCGGTTCGCCACCAAGATCTTCACGTAATTGCGGTAAAAGTTCTTCATAAGAACTAGCAGGCACTTGATCCTGGAGTTTTTCAAACGCGGTTATCCACTCAGGCCCAAACATATCAACCCGTGTTGCCAACATCTGCCCGAGTTTCACAAATGTGGGGCCAAGCTCCTCCATCACTTTAGTAACACGGTCAGGAGGCTCTAGATCAGCTAATAACTCAGGGTCCTTCCATTTTAAAACACGCCCGGCTTTTTCCAGTGCGCTGCTCATCCCTAAGCGGCGCACCATATCACCAAATCCCCAACGAATTAGCACGACGGCTATTTCATGTAAGCGTCCCAGATCCCGTGCCGCACTTAATGTTTCACGTATCATCGCTATTTAGACAAAGACTTTATTAACTTTTATGACTTGTCCTTGGGTTTTATTGCCTCGGCCATACCTGAGAGTAAACCACTTGCAATGCTACCAAACTGTGTACCCGCTGTTTTCGATGCTTGAGTTAGTTCGCTTATGGTTTCTTTACCAACATCTAGCAGGGCATCATTAATCCCCTTAACCGCATCCAATGCTTCTTTGCCTGAAGCGGTGCCAGAGTTTTTCAAGTGATCAGATAATTCTGTCAGTGCAGAACTTGTTAATTCGGACGTCTGTTTTGCGACGGTGTTAATCGTATCGATAAAAATATCTTCAAGACTTCTGAGATCATTTATTGCACTATTTAAATCTTCTTTTGCAAACTTTTCAGTACGGCTCGCTGTTTCTTCCACTGCAAGCTTCATTGCTATCGCACTTTTGCTTAATGCATCATCAATACCGTTGAGGGACGCTTGCAATTTTGGCTTGAGTTTGTCTGATGAGTCACCAACCCCTTCAGTAGCACCTTCTACCACTGCGTGAATCACCTGTTTTATACTATCTTTATCTAATTGATGATCACTTAATGCTTTTATGGTGATATTTCTAACTTGCTCACGAATATCATCTTCAGAAACCGCTTTTTTTGCAGCTTCACGTGTTTCATCGTAATTTTCAGTCATTACCATCTCCAATTTTAGGTTAGGTGATTGTTAAACAGTTTTACAAAATCAAGTTTCGGAATTCAAATATTCTTAAATAGCTGCAATAAACATATTGTACATACACCGCGGCTGTTGACTCCAATATAGATTCGAACTCCAAAACTTGAGTTACAAAATTAAGGCAGAACGGAAACTGATGACGCAAATATTATTTTATCAAATGTTTTATTCAAAGAACGACTGGTAAAGCCTTCCATTGATACATTCTCGATATAGCTCACAATATCACCAACTTTCGCATCGACTTGAATGCCAGCAATCCAGACTTTCTGTCCATCCGCTTCAAGGTTCAAATAACTATAACCACCACCGTTAATTACCTCAGTCACCTTCCCGTTTAATACCGGACCTTCAGGGACTTTAGGGAAATCTTTTGGCATTGCTGCCATTGAGCTACCCTCACCACCCTGAGGCATAGAGTGCGGCGATCCCATAGTGTGAGAACTTCCCATATCATGTCCGCCACTACTATGTGGATTATGACCGGCGCCGTCGGCATGTTTATCTTCAGCTAGAATTGTTGTGCTAAAAAATGAAAAAACTGCAATTGCAACAATAATACGTACATTCATCATTATAAATTCCTACATTATTCAAATTAACTACTTAGGAGCTTGTCCGAGAATAGCAAGCTCAGCTTTTATATTGCTCAATATTTATCCGACATTGGTAATTCTAGATTATTTGCTACTTATTCAAACCTGGGTTTATCATAAGAGAACGAAAAAGCGACTATACACTGAGATTTAACTATTATCTATGACAACTGATTCCTGGAATGAGCGCTACGCAACTTCAAAAGTTTTATTTGGTGATTCGCCCAACGAATTTCTCGTTTCTTATAAAAACCACTTTAAGCCAGGGATGACCGCACTTGCAATTGGAGATGGTGAAGCACAAAACGGAATTTGGCTAGCGCAACAAGGATTGGAAGTGACTTCTGTTGATAACTCTGAAGTTGCACATGAAAAAGCCAAATCTCGCGTAAAAGAAGCAGGAGTTGCAATGACTATAATATGTAGTGACATATTAGACTATTTGTCCAATAAGAAAAAATATGATGTTATCGTTCATTTTTTCGTCCACTTACCTGTACCGTTAAAACAAAATCTACATCAAAAAATTATCAATTCACTCAATGCAAACGGATGTGTTTTATTTGAGTGTTTTCATAAAGAGCAACATCACTACGGATCTGGCGGCCCTAAAGATATTAATATGCTTTACGATGAAGCAGAGATTAAAACAGAATTCAAGCAACTTCGAATTGATACTTTGCAAAAGAAAATGACAGACGTTTACGAAGAATCACGCGGTTCACAACCCGGCGTTTCACTTCAATTTGCAGGATTTAAAAATTCCTAATTCAGCAGATTCCCCATAGTATACCGTCCTGTTATATAATCTTCGAAAAACCATAACCCAGTTAAGCTATTCGTGGAAGGAGTAAATTATGCCCACATTCGATATTGTCTCTGAAGTTGACACACATGAAGTAAGTAACGCTGTTGATCAAGCTCAAAAAGAAGTGGGTACTCGTTACGATTTTAAAAATTGCACGGCAGAAATCGAGCTTGCTAAAGAGGTCATTACCTTAACGTCAGATAGTGATTTCCAAGTTAACCAGATGCGAGATGTTCTCTATAACAAAATGACCAAACGTGGTGTGGATATTGGTTGTTTTGATAAAAGTAAAATCGAAACCATAGGAATGAAGAGCCGTCAAAAAATCACGATTCGCCAAGGGATTGACAAAGACAACGCCAAAAAAATTATAAAACTGATAAAAGATAAAAAATTAAAAGTACAAACTGCCATCCAGGGTGAGCAACTTCGTGTCACCGGGAAAAAGCGTGATGACCTGCAATTTGTAATCGCTATGCTGCGTGAAGCCGATGTTGGAGTGCCACTACAATATATAAATTTTCGTGATTAAAGTCAGCAACGCAAATTGGTGCAAAACTTGCGAAAGGAGAAGCGTAGATGAATCCTGGTCATTCTAGATTTGCATAAATAAAATACACTTAATTCAAGCGGTTATAAATTACCCGCTCATGAGAAAGTGACGATAAAAAAGTTTTGAGGATGAATGAAACAAGGAAAGCTACACCGAGAAGCACTGAATTAAAAGTTAATCACTTATAACTCAGCACTGACTATGCGTTTATCTGTCGATTCATAAAACACAGTCAGTCATAACTCAACACAAGTTGATGTTATGTGCGTTGTCCAATATATTTTAATCAAGGATTCTCTTTGTTATGCTTGTTAACAATGATTTTAAATCGCAATTTATAGACAACTACCCGCAACATCAGTTTCACCTCAATATTGCTAATGTTAATTCCCAAGCCCCCATTATTTTATTTTCTGCCGACAATTCAGGCAACGTTACATGTTTTGAAGGTTCGGCATTTGATGATATTGATATTAACAAAAATGACATATTGAATTATTCAATTTACAATATAAGCAACCCACTCCACCCTATTCATCATTCCATCAACATTGCTTTATCAGGTGAGAATGTTTCAACCCATGTTGAAATTAAAAACGGGACATATTCTATTTGGCTTGCTCCTATTGTGTATGGTGGCGTAGTTACTGGTATTTCGGGCACCTGCGTAGAAGTGACCAAGCAAGAAGATACAGAAGCCGCGCTAGTAAAAATTCAAGATCATTACCTGTTACTAGCTGAATATTCCACCGACCTAATTACAAAATATTCATCAGATGGTAATTGCACATATGCCTCCCCTGCAATTACTAAAGTATTAGGTTATCGACCAGATGAATTAATTGGCAAACCTGTGTTCCATTTTTTTCATCCAGATGACCTTAAATCGAAACGTCGTTTCTATACAAAACTATTAGATTCACCAACCAACGAATCTGTTTGTTATCGCGTGCGGCGTAAAGATGACAATTATATTTGGTTAGAGACCAAGAGCACTGCGGTAATCCATCCAGTTACCGGTGAAACCATCGAAATTGTTGCTGTTTCGCGTGATATTACCGAACGCAAAGAGACCGAAGAACGTCTACTCTACCTGGCGAATTATGATTCGATGACAGGCTTACCCAATCGCGCACTTTTTAGGGATCGTTTACGGCATGCTGTAACACGAGCTCAGCGTAATAAAACTTGTGTTGCATTATTTTTCATCGATCTGGATCGATTTAAAACCATAAATGATAGCTTAGGGCATCATGCTGGCGATCAATTGCTTCGTAGTGTTTCACGCCGTTTAAAACAATTCGCCAGAAAAGGAGACACTATTGCCCGGTTGGGTGGTGATGAATTTACGGTCATTCTCGAAGGTGTCAATGATCCCGAAGATGCAGCTATTGTTGCAGAAAAAATTATCGAGCTAATGGCGCCACCTTTTAAATTGGACGGCCACAAAATTGTTGTTTCTCCAAGCATAGGAATCACACTATTTCCCAATGACGCTTCGGATATGCGAAGCCTGCTGAAAAATGCAGATACTGCCATGTATCGTGCGAAAGAAAAAGGCGGTAACTGTTACCAGTTTTACACTTCCGACATGAATGCCAAAGCCTATGAATACCTTGTGCTCGAAAGCAACTTACGTAACGCGATCCAACGAGAAGAGTTTTGCTTGTTTTTCCAACCGCAAGTTGATCTGCATACAAAAAACATCATTGGTATAGAAGCCTTGTTGCGCTGGGAGCATCCAGAACATGGACTGCTTAGTCCTGACGAGTTCATCCCTTTTACTGAAGAGACCGGGCTTATCGAACCAATCGGAGAATGGGTTCTAAAAACAGCGTGTCTTGAAGCAAAAAGATGGCAGGATATTGGGTTTCCTCCTGTAAGAGTAGCCGTCAATTTATCTATGAGGCAATTTGTCGCAAAAGATTTTGTTGGGCAAGTGGCTCAAGCACTCCAGGAAGCAAATCTCGCAGCAGAATATTTAGAATTAGAAATTACAGAGGGATTTTTAGCCTACAATGTAGACCAGGCTGCCGACATTTTACAGGATCTGCATAAACTTGGCGTTCAACTCTCTATTGATGATTTTGGCACTGGCTATTCTTCGTTAAGCTATCTAAAAAAGTTTCCCCTTAACACCTTAAAAATTGACCAAAGTTTTGTGCAAGATATTTCAAGTGATCCAGATACAGCCACAATAGCTGAAGCAATAATCGCTATGGGACAAAGTTTACAATTGAATGTCATCGCAGAAGGTGTCGAAACCGAAGAGCAAGTTTTCTTTTTACGAGGCCGTGGTTGCGATTGGGTGCAGGGATTTTTATTCAGCGTCCCCCTTTCTTCGGAAGAAATTATTCCATGGCTTAAAGAAAATTTTTCGCAACAGGTTCAATTCAAACAGTGGGGATTATGGCCAGAACATGAAGTTGCTTGTTAACAGTAAGTTCTCAATTGAGGCAGACTAAATCTGCCTCAAAAATGAACACTTTTTCCCATCGATTCCCTCCCTGCTTGGCTGACTATTAATCAATTTTTTACAAATTTCAATTTGTTGTATAATCTCGATTCCAAAGAGATGAGGTACTACAATGAGTTTTGAAATTCTCCGAAATATGGAAGCCTTCACAGAGGAAATGTTCAATGGAATCATTACATTCCAAGAACGAGAGCACCCTGCCTGGGATGAAACAAAAAACTTCCAGGATCGTATTAAAAAACTACCCCTACACTATTTAATGTTTAGTAACCCCGATCGCAACCCGGAAACTCATGGTCCAACCGTTGCCCATTTTTACCCGCTAAACTATGAAATAGCGAAAATAGCAGCTTATGCCAAAGCAGTCTCCGATAACCCAGTCGTGTGCGATGCTCATACACGCAATGGTTTTGTCGGAAGTTTATTATCAGAACAGGGATTAAACGTTATTGGCTTAAAAGACCCTAACGAAAAACCCAATCAAATTGAAAGTTTTCATACCGAAGAAAACTACGAATTAAAAATTGGCACTGCTGCCGATGTAGACTTCCCGGTAGATGTTTTATTTTCTTCCTGGATGCCAGCAGGACAAAACATTACCGAAGATATTATTCGTATCAATCCCAAGTTAATCGTCTTCATTTTTACTGAACACACCAACGAATATTCGGGTGAAAGACAAACAGGAACCAATGAATCATTTGGTGAAGAATTACCGGAAAGCTTTAAACTTATTGAAGAATGGTCTGTTACACGTCCAAAAGATTTACTCAACGAGATCTGGCCAGATTTAAGTCCAAATATTGAAGAGACAAGAGTTGTTCGTGTTTTTGCCAACAAAGATTACCATGATATTTCAATTGATGAAGATGCTATTACTGTTAAACCCTACGATTGGGAAAATGAATTATTAATGGCGGACACCGCTTTACAAGCCAAGAGTCAAATGCAACAACGTGGTTTTCCATTGAATATGTAATGCTTAACTCGTTAATTACAAGTAAAAAGGGGATGTAAAAACATCCCCTTTTTACGACCTCCCTCCCCAAGGAAGTTATTTAATTTAGTGCAAAATTTGATTCATTAGCTTCTGAAACTCTCTCTGTTTTTTCCACTAATGGCAAAATTTCCTGAAGTGTTTTCCGGGCGTCTTTAACACCATTTTCAATCGCTAACTTTAACCAGTATTGTGCTTTATTATAGTTTTTATACACTCCCTCTCCACCAGCATACATTTTTGCTAACTGGTATTGTGACTCTCCATGACCTTGCTTCGCAGCCTCGTCAAACCAACGTGCAACTTGAAGTGGATTTTTTTCGCCACCCAGCCCAAAACGATACATCAATGCTAAATTAAACTGGGCGCTTATCACACCCTGATTAGCCGCTAAACGATAGTAGTAACGCGCCCGCGCATCATCTTTTTCAATGCCAATCCCTAAATGATATAAATTTGCGACGTTATATTGTGCGATTGAAAAACCTTGATCGGCTGCTTTTTGAAACCACATGGCAGCTAACCTATTACTTTGAACTACCCCAAAACCTTTCATGTATAAATGAGCCAAGTCTATTTGTGCTGGACCATAATCAAGTTCCGCCGATTGAGTTAATAGGTCTGCCACTCTTAGCATATTACTCTCAAACGAATCGATCTCACTGTACTGTTGAGCTTTCTCATAGAGCATTTTTGCATCGATATTAGTATCAATTGCTGAAGGTGCTTTGGAAATTTTTGGCAAAAATGATAATTCAGAGCTTGGGAGGCTAAATGCAGCGGAACTATAAAGAAACACAAAGGATGAAAAACACGTCAAGACAATGAGAGATTTGCTTTGTTTTGAAAAAGCCATCAATGTACCCCTTTATATAACGGTGAATGTAACATCTTGCAATGACATGATGGGTATTGCTTTACAACTGAACGACAAAAGTAAACGTATAATATTTAACCTAACTTAACCGTCAGACAGTAATAAATTATTATTCCAATAATCAATAAGATAAAATAACTTAAAACAATCAAATCGAGTCCCTAACCATGATAAATAAGCGTGAAAAATTTGGCTGGGCAATGTATGACTTCGCAAATTCTGGCTATACAACCGTTATACTCACCGCAATTTATAACACCTATTTTGTGAGTGTAGTCGCCAGCGAATATGAAACAGGACTTGCTACCTTTTTATGGACAATCACCATTGCCATTGCAAATGCAATTGTACTTTTAACAGCGCCATTAATAGGCGCTATCGCTGATTATAGTAACAACAAAAAGAAGTTTCTGCTCTTCACCACTATTGGCTGTATATTCTTCACCGCACTTCTATATTTTACAAAGCAAGGTGATGTAACACTTGCCGTAATTTTGGTGATTCTTTCCTGCATCATGTTTTATAGCGGTGAAAATCTTATTGCGGCATTCCTTCCTGAAATATCAAACGAATCAAATATAGGGAAAATTTCTGGATTTGGCTGGGCTTTGGGTTATGTGGGTGGTTTGCTGGTACTCGTGTTATGCCTGGCAGCTGTTAATTGGGGGCAGGCTCAAAACCAGACAGCAGAAGAATATATCCCGATGACGCTGCTAATAGTCGCACTATGTTTCGCAGCGGCTAGTATTCCAACATTTATTTGGCTAAAAGAGCGTGGCAGTAAAACCGTAAAACCATCCGATCAAAGTTACGCTAGCATCGGCTTCAATCGATTAAAACATACCTGGAAACACGCCCATCAATATAAAGATTTATTTCGTTTTCTTATTGCTTTGACCGTATTTTACTGTGGCATAACTACGGTCATTGTTCTTGCTGCAGTATATGCACAGGAAGTGATGAATTTTGAAACAGAGGACAGCATCAAACTTATTATCGTCGTCAACATTACTGCAGCTATTGGTGCTTTTGTTTTCGGATTAATTCAAGATCGCATTGGTGCGTGTAGAACACAATCAATAACACTTTATCTATGGATAATTGCCATGTTACTGGCCTTTTTTACCAGTAGCGAAATTATGTTTTGGATTGTCGCAAACTTAATCGGACTTGCATTAGGCGCAAGTCAAAGCGCCGGTCGTACACTGATTGGATTATTCTCACCCGAAAACCGTCACGGAGAATTTTTTGGATTATGGGGTTTAGCCATTAAACTTTCCGCGATAATAGGCCCGATAAGTTATGGATTTATTACTTTTGCGTCACAAGGTAATCATAAAATTGCTCTGCTCAGCACTACACTATTCTTCATCGCAGGATTGATTCTATTGTATAGTGTTAATGAAACCCGCGGTAGAGAAGCAGCAAAACTGGATAATTTGTCAGATTGAACGAACAACAAGGCATAACATTTCATGAAATACCAACCTCAAAAACAATATATGGATGCAGCCATTGAGGATGTAAAAATACATACATCATTAAATGAAGGTGGCCCCTTTGGTGCCTGTATTGTAAAAGATGGAGAAATCATTAGCGTTGCTCACAATACCGTATTGAAGGATCACGACCCAACAAAACATGCAGAGATTAATGCGATTAGTAAAGCAAGTCAGGATTTAGAAAATCATGACCTTTCTGGTTGCATCATTTACTCAACGACAGAACCCTGCCCCATGTGTTTTAGTGCTATACACTGGGCGAATATCGACCACATTGTTTACGGCACTGATATATCAGATGTTAAAAAACTTGGGTTTAATGAACTAGGTATTAGTAATGAAACAATGAAAGATCTTGGTAAAAGCTCGTTAACCATCAGCCGAAATTTTGAAAAAGAAGCCTGTCAAAAGCTCTTGAACTACTGGGTTTCACATTCCAAAAAACAATTATATTAATTAAAACGTACAAATGGCTTACTCAACAGAGCAAATCACCGCAGTTATTCTTGCTGGAGGTCAATCAACAAGAGCAAATGGAAAAAACAAAGGGCTCCTACTGCTCCATCAAAAGCCATTGATTGAGCACATACTGAATATCATTAAAAACCAAGTTCAACATATAATTATTAATAGTAATAGTGACCTGGCTTCTTATCAACAATACAATTACCCTGTTATTGAAGACGATGACCGTCAGTTTTTGGGGCCACTAGCCGGACTAAAAAGTTGTGCGCCTTACATTAACACACCTATCATAATCACCCTACCCTGCGATTCCCCATTCATTCCGGCAGACCTAGTCAACAGAATGCTCATTGAATTAAACAAAGATGAAAGCAAACTTCAGGTCGTCAATAATGGCAGACAACAAAATTTATTCATGATGTTTCACCAAAATCTACTCACAAGTATTGATGAATATTTAAAAAGCGGAAAACGTAGTGTATGTGGGTGGATAACGTTACATAACCCAAACCAGGTTTATTTCTCCGATCAACCTGATAGTTTTATAAACATTAATACACTTGAAGAACTCAACAAGGCAGAGAAAGAGTCATAACGAGAGATATGCCTGCCTATAAACAACTACCATTGTTGGTTTTATTGCTAAAAATGGCACCGGATAAAAAACACTTTTAGAAAAGCTCATTCCTCCCTCAGAAAATTGTTTGATACCGAAAATATAAGGAATTCCCCATGAATCAAGATATATCACCAGGCAACAGGAACGCTAGCTGTCAAGATGATTTCGATCCGAACTCTATTAGTGTGAACGAAGCCCATCGACTTATTTCCGCTATAGTATCTACAGTAATAGAAACAGAGACAATAAAGATTCGCCATGCGCTTAATCGAACACTTGCATCTGATGTGCTATCAACAGTTAATGTTCCTCCTCAAACCAATTCTGCGATGGATGGTTATGGGCTTAAATTTGATGACCTTGATGCTAAGAAACCATCTCAACTAAAAATAATTGGCGTCGCCTACGCAGGAAAGCCTTTTGAAGGAGAAATTAGTTCAGGTGAATGTATACGGATAATGACTGGCGCAGTCGTTCCTGAGAGCATAGATACAGTCGTTATGCAGGAACACACTGAAGTTAGTAGTGATATTTTAACAATCCTTGGGCATCACAATAAAGGACAAAACATACGCCTGTATGGGGAAGATCTGCGAATAGGTGAAGCAGCATTAACAAAAGGAACTCTCTTAAAACCTACTGATATAGGAATTATTGCGTCTTTAGGAATTGGCTCGATCCAAGTGTATCGTCGAGCGAAAGCTGCAGTTTTTTCAACAGGAGATGAGCTAAAAAACATTGGTGAAACATTAGAGAAAGGTCAAATTTACGATAGTAATCGCTATACTCTGATAAATCTCCTCGAAAACTTAGGGATCGAAATCACTGACATGGGTATATTAAGAGATGATCCAGATGTTATTCAAAAAGCCTTTTTAACGGCGAAAAATTCCTACGATATACTAATTACAAGTGGTGGTGTTTCTGTTGGTGATGCCGATTATGTGAAACAGACCTTAGATTCCCTCGGTGAAGTCAGTTTTTGGAAAATTGCCATGAAACCAGGACGACCTTTGGCTGTGGGGAAGATAGGGAATACTTTATTTTTTGGCCTGCCTGGCAATCCAGTATCAACAACTGTGACTTTTTATCAAATTGTTCAACCTGCTTTACGACAACTTATGGGGCAAAACGAGACTAGCGTCCCAACATTACGAATGAAATCTCACTCTAAATTAAAAAAACGACCTGGGCGGGTTGAATTTCAACGGGGTATTGTTACACAAGATGAAAATGGTGAGTATTGTGTTAAATCTACGGGCAATCAAGGTTCGCATGTTTTGAGTTCGATGAATGATGCAAATTGTTTCATTATATTGGACGAAGATTGTGGCAATGTAGAAGAGGGAAGTTATGTCGAAATACAACCATTTCGAGGAATTATCGGATTATAAGATTAATCACAGTAAAATTTTCAAATAATCTCCTCAATTTATTGCTTTTCCATACCCGTGATGATTGAGATTTCAGTGTAATTGAACTATCAGACATAAAAAAACCGCATTCCTTAACAGAAAGCGGTTTTTATTCTTCAAATTGAAGAATTACAACTTCAAATCAGCAAATTTTAGCCCGCTGAAGAAGTTGCTGCTGTGCCAGACGCTGCTGCACTAGATTTTTTTGCAGTTTTACGCTTCTTACCGACAGACTTTTTACGCTTCGCTGCTGCTTTTTCCTTAGCCGCTTCTTTTTTATTCCAATCGTTTTCCCATTTTGCAGCAAAAGCAGCAACCGCTTTCGCTTTAGCGTCTTCTTTTTTCTTCTTATCAGCAATTACTTTTGCTTTAGCTGCGCGTGCGTCTTCAACTGCTTTCTTTTTAGCTGCTGCTTCACGTTTTTTAGCAAGTACAGCGCGTTTTTTCTCCGCTGCTGCTTTCTTTTTGGCAACTATGGCTTTCTTTTTAGCTGCTGCTGTCGCTTTTTTCTTTGCTGCTGCCGCTTTTTTAGCTGCTGCTGCCGCTTTTTTCTTTGCTAGCATTTCCTTTTTCTTAGCCGCTGCTACCTTTTTTGCTGCTGCTGCTTTTTTTACTGCTGCTGCTTTTTTAGCTGCAGCTGCTTTTTTCTTAGATGCTGCTACTGCTGACTTCTTCTTAGCTGAACCAGATGCTGCTTTTTTACTGCCTGAAGTTTTAGCCATGATTTTGTTGCTCCTTACATTGTTATCCAAAAACGGATCTTGATAATTCCAAAAACAGTTATAAGTACTTTACCTTCAACTAACTTTCGTCATTACCTAAAAATAGTTTAGTCATTTTTATTGAAATTTCTTCTTTAAACAAAAAATAAATCAATTTTTTTTGTTTAAAAGCAAATTATCTTCTTTTCGAATAAATTTCTAATGGAATAAATTTGAAAAGTGACAATTTCGAGTAGATTTCCTAATGAGTCATTTTATATTTTAAACGAAAAAGAAATGCAACAGTTATTGTTTCAAATTCTTTTTTTTTTACTAAAAAACGATTTATATGGTTAATGATTTATCGATTTGAAGATTTTTTTTCAAAGTAGTCACCATTCAGTGTAGTTGAGTGCTTTTGAATTTTATACGTAGAATTTCCAAATCCTATTCAGATTTAGCATTTTTGATCGAGATTTTTTGCGATGAAAAGTGATTATTTTAAATTTCTGGTTCTATTCCCTACTTAATTTCGATGATAACCAGCAGTACATTTAACAAAATATTCTGTACGGAAGTAGAAAAATACAAGATCATATTTTATAGATAAAGTGAAAAGCGAACCTGTCGTGAGCTTCGAATTGACTATCTAGCTCATCTGATGATTATAGATAGTAGTCGTCAAAGTAGTTAAAATTCATTTCAATATTCAAAATATCAAATTTCCTCTCTTTCGTTCATCATAAAAGTGACCTTTTTTTATAATCTCCGAGGAATACTGCTCTTCATCCTGACTTATTACTAACGAAGAGGTGTTGATGAGGTGAAATACAGTTCCTTCATTCTTACTTGTAAGCAATCATTCCCTTTGTTAAGGCAATTCAAGAAAAAAATGTTTCGCATGATAATCAACATGTAAAAATAATAAAATATACAGTCAATATCTCCCTGTACATCGTGATTTAGTCTATTTATTGATAATAAATTGCTTATCAAAATGTTCATGGCAACTAATCAAGAGACATAAAGAGATAAAAGCAGTTTTATTTCGTGTTATTTACTTAACTTGCCTCTAAACAAAGCTCAGTAAGGGTTTCAAATTCGTGATTCGCCATTGCTTGGCTGCTGATTTTGAAGTGTCACCAACAGGGATGTTGGTGTCTAAAACCACAGACGGTGGAGGTAGACAATGCAGGAGCACATTGTCGACAAACACCATGGAAGGTTATTGTGTCTTTAAAATCAGTACCCAAGTAATGGCGAATCAGCTGCATACTGAGTTTTGTTTAGAGGCAAATAACTTAAGACGTGAATCTCGAACGTTGGATTAAGGAATTTGTGGTTAACGCTTTAAGGGAAGAACTCGCAGTTCTTTCTATCTTTAAGAATTGAAAATGAACGAAAACAATGAGTGAGAATGTTTGTAGAAGCTGTTTATTCGTCGAGAAATTCATATCAAAATCTATTTATTGAGCCGATTTGTTCAATTTGTTAGCGATACACACTTTATATTGATAAAAAACAGACTACACAGAGCATTTTAATAGAGGCACAACAATGCCGACTATCAAGCATAGAAGATCAAAGATATCATTCATTGACGTATCAAATCAGCTGAAACTCTTAGCATAGTGTAAATCCCAATAAAATAACTCAAAAAGATTCGTTAATAATTATAGTGGAATGCAAATTTTTACGAGCGTAATAGAAAAACGATGCAGGATTTTTTGCTTCTAGGTAAAGCGCGCCATATTAATACTTGGGGTTTTACTGTTATTTTGAAAACCAAAGTGTTAATTTTCTAAATCGGAAACTGATAACAATGATCAAAATGGCTACGATATGCTGTGAGTGAAGAAACAAGCCAAATATTCCTCTGTCAGAATCGCTTGTCACACGCGCTTCCAAGGTATATTCAATGTTTGTTGAGAATGTATCATTAGGAGTGACCACAACTATATGATAGGTACCTGGCGCAATATTCTTAAATATGATTCGCTCTTCTTCGAGAAACGTTTCAGCAGCGACTATTGCCCCCTCTTCAACGCCTTCATAAAGATCTGGCTCATCCCAATAACTTAAGTAGTCAAAATTTGGTGGACTATCTTTTTTTACAATCATATCTAAATTTCTGAAACCTGCATCCAACACAATCTCCAGTTTTTCAGCAGGTTTAACCACATTAATGTGATAGTAGTGAAAATCATCCTGGCCTTTCGTTGATCTTCGAATCACGGCACTGACAGGCTCTTTATTGCGTAAACTGCCGGTATCCAATGTAAATGCACGAGAAAAGGAGAATGCCCTTCCCTCTACTTGATCAAACCCTTCGCCTTCAAGTGTAAAAACCATATCTTGCTGCAGAAGTTGAGACCCAAAATCCACTTCAAACTGTTTTTCTATTCGACTGGCTTGTAAGTTCGTACGATCAAAGCCATTAAAATTCGTGACTAGCTGTTGCTGAGAAATAAAACCCAAATCTGCACTGGCAAGTCTCATTGAAAGATTGCTTGCCTCGTCATTAATATTTTCCAGTGTGATTTTTAAGCTGATTTTTTCGTTATCGTCCACTTCACCATTGTGATTTCCAATCACATCGTTAATATTTACCCTACTGATAATTATTACTGGCTCTGTTTTATCGTTTTGTAGAAAATCGTATGCGGCGATAGCATTAACATATCCGTCGGTAACAAGCCTTGCTTTTAAATCGTCTGTGAACGATTCAGCAGTGGCCATTAGGGCTGCCTTGATGTCATATACCGACGCAGAGGCATCACGAGCCATTAATGACGCAGCCACTCCAGCAACCAAAGGTGCAGAAAATGAAGTACCATCTGCATTCGTATATTTTGGCGTAGTGTATGTTGTGTAAAAACCTTCGCCAGGAGCTGCTATGTCAACAGAGGTTGCTCCGTATTGTGTCCAGTCGGTGAGAATGTCATTCTCGTTTGTTGCCGCAACACTCAATATATTAGGCAAATCGATACTCGATGGATAATCCGGAATACGATCGTTATCCACTTCCCAATTGCCGGCGGCAACAATAACCAATATGTTTTTTTGAGCTAATTGGTAAATTGCATCTCTCTCAAGTTCTGAATAAAGCGGCCCTCCCCAACTTAAAGAGACGATATCAACATTATTCGAAATTACATGTTCGTAAGCAGCTATTTCAGCGCTTAACAGATATTCACACCCCATACGAATCGGAATAAACTCAGCATGATCAGCTGCGCCATTTAACTCAATCCCATTTGCTGCTAACACCCCTAAAACTTGGGTTCCATGTGTTTCAAGATCAACAGAAGACTCACTATCACAGAACTCCGGTGCAGGATCATTATCATTATCCAACGCATCAAAAGGAAAAATTATATTTTCCGCAAATTCTGGATGCTCAATATCAAAGGCATCATCTAAGATAGCTACGCGAACTTTATTATTTAAACGAGCAGCATCGATGGGGATGTTCCATAGTTCGGGCAAATTCACCTGCGCAAAGCGAGCCTGACTATCTGCATTTCTTGCGTGAATTCGTTGATTGATTCGAGATGACTTAGGAAAGCGTCGAATATTCGGCTCTGCATACTGCACACTAGGATCATTTCTTAATTTTTTGAGTGTCTCGTCAAAATTTTGAACTTGAGTCAGCTTCCAATGTTCGATATTTAAATGTCGAAAGCGCTTTTTAACAGCTGCTTTATATAAAACAGGTTTTGCTCGTCTGTTAAAATCTCGGCTCTTAAATTTAACCAGTATTTCATTAGGAACGGATTGAAGTGCAGTTGATGGCAATACATTTGAATATTTTTTCTCAAATGCATAAAGATGCGAAGCATTAATGGTGAGAAAACCGATTAATGAATATAAAAGAGACATTAAGGAGTATTGCTTAAAACGCTTTTTATTCATTCACATCCCAATCTTCTAGAGTTTTCGTACAGACCCTCATTCTAACTTGTATTTATAAACCGGAACAAAAAAAGCCTGGTCAGTCAGTGAACAGGCTTTTTCGAAAATGAGTTGTTTAGTGAAAGTTTAGAATCTTAATCCTAATTTTCCACTGTATGTTACCGCATCGCCAGTAGTATCAACCTCAGCAGCAAGATTCATTAATCCTAAATTGAAATTTAAACCAACAAACCATTTAAAGAGTGATGGATCGGATGACAAACTCACTTTATCTGCAGGTAGTCCTGAATCACCCGTGTAATCTAAATCACTGCTGACCCAGACTTGTCCAATACCCGCGTAGGGTGTTGCCATCAAAAAACCTTTTGATACTGTCAATTCAAGACCCATGGTTGAGAAATCCAGCTCATCAATACCGAGTAGCGTAGTGTACGTTCCCCTAACTGCAACAGCAGGAAGTGCGATATTTCCACTAACGAAGCTATAGCGCAATTCTGCACCCATATATTGAATATCTGTGCTTGGTATTTGTGAATAAACTGCGCCTACGTCGATACCAAAAGGTAATCCTTTATGAGCATGCAGTTTTACCAAAGGCAAATAGTCCACATCAGTTTCTAGCGCTTCACCCCATTTATCGACACTTTCCAGTCCTGTAAAAGAACCTTCCAAACCGATATCAAAACCTAACAAGCCAAGAGGCTCAGCTGGTGCAATCGCTTTGTAACTTAATACGGCTCCCAAGTCTTCTGACAGTGCATCAAACTCTGCATCCATTCCTTCCTTAAAAAAGTCGCTATTAAAATTTCCCAACGCGAATGTAGGTCCTGCAATAGCTGTTAGTGCAGCTCCCACTACTAAAGATTTAAACTTATTCATACGGCACATCTCCTATTTGCCAAGCAACTTCTTATATCGTTTCCGCTTCACACCAATTATTATAGTAAGCGATTAATATGCACTCTAAGTGATTTTAAAGTTTCTATGTCTGTCTATTTTACCCGATACGAAAAAAGTTAAAACCTTAGTATCATTAGTTCAACAAATTTATCGACAATAAAAACAACTTCTTAATCAATAATAGAACATAAAACAACCTTACGCCGTTTATCTGTTCACAAAAAAGAAAACAACTAAAATTTTAGTCAGCTTTGTGAACAATTTGATCGTTTTCAATACAACCTTTGTTCCAGTTTGATATGAATTTAAACTAAAATGTGAACTTAACCTAGATAAGCCATGAAATATCTACGTTAGAAGACGATTAAGTTAAATAATTGATGAATTAAACAACACAAATTATGGTTTGAAGAAATTTTCATGAGATAATTGATAGGCTGAATCTCAACATATTGTTAAAGACATCGCACATTCAGTTTGTCCGTATATTGCATTTAATTACGTTAGGAAAACAGTGATTTTTGAAAAACGCTAATGGATATTAAAAAACACAACTTTCTTTTAATGCTGGTGATTATCTTTTTCACATTCCAGGGGAAGATTTTTGCGGCAGACCCGACGATAACTTTTCAAATGGGGCCTCAAACCGAAACACCGTTTGAAGTATCTGAGGCATCACGACTCATAGAATTGGTTGCCATTCTTTCTGAACCCTTTTCAAGTGAAGTCACTTTCACCTATGAGTTAGTTCAAGTCGGGACTACAGCATCAAGAAACTCCGACTTCCAATTCAATACCGAAGATGACCCTAGCCAAAGAATTAATGAAGTTAATATCACGTTTGCCGTTGGTCAAACTCAACTACCGATACCATTAGTCATAATAGATGACATAATCAAAGAAGATGACGAAATCATTCGTTTTCTCATGAAAAATGCACCCCAAGGTTTTTCAATCCCTAAAAATGTAATAGATATTCAAATTAATGATGATGAAGCTAATCCGATAATTGTTCTTTCTGCCCCAAATGGCTCAATCAATGCTGCTGTAGATGAAGGTAACGGAATCGAATTAACGCTGGAAATCATCAATAACCCCAGTAGCAAGGATATTGAAGTTATTTATGAAATCATCTACACACCAGCCGCCTTAGAAGGTGAACCCAATGATTATATAGATATCACTGGGTCCCAAAGAATTGATGACAAGCAGGGTATCTTGACCATAGATGCTACAGCGGCGTCACTAGACTTCAGTATTTTTTTAAACCCGGATGGTATTCCCGAAGAACAGGAAGAACTGACTTTTAAACTTATTTCTGCAACCAACGGTGTTGTCCATCAGGACCAAAACATAATATATCTAACCATTAATGATATGGATGGCAATGCCGGAGCTATCAACGATACCGGTGTGAGCCTCTGTTATAACGATAACAAAGAGCTTATCACCGGATGTAATTCATTAGATTTTCCAGACCAGGATGGAGACAACATTGATAATACTCGCTTAAATCGTTATGTTAAATTAGATGGCAATGCCGTACTGCTAGATGATAGTGCGACTGAATGGGCTTGTGTTCTCGATCAAAATACTAACCTGGTATGGCAGGTCAAAGTATCTGAATTTGACTCTGACTTTAATACACGTGATGAAAGTGCTTATACCTGGTTTAATCCCATTGAGCACATTAACGGTGGTAATGAAGGGTTTGCCGGCACAGAAGCCAGCAATGACGCCGATCAAGGGAGCGCAAGTTGTAGTTCAGGTATTTGTAATACTACCGCTTATGCATCAAGAGTTTCTTCAGCACATTGTGGGAGTGGAAATTGGCGAGTTCCTAGCCTGACTGAATTGTTATCAATCATCGATTTCGAATCCGTTGATGTTGATGTAAACGACAATGAAATAGTGACCAGTGCAGCTTATTTTAAATTCACCATCCCCAGTCTCTATTGGACATCAACACCTGTTACCCTAATCAGCGATAGTGCTTGGTGTGTCCATTTCGGAAAGATCCTTAAAAACCATGCAAGAATATGTAAAAAAGAAGAAAAGCACTTTTTGCGTTTAGTGAAAACATATAATCCATGAATAAATCTAAATACACATTACGCATTTCCCTCTTTTTTGGTTTAACTTCATTATTAATGTTAAATCTGGCATCAGCACAGGTTTGCTTGCCAGATGTCACACCTCAAACGATGACTCCGGCTAATTTTGATTTTTCAATTTCAGGGGAAGCAAAAGATAATTTAAGTGAACTCATCTGGGCACGTTGTGTAGTGGGCCAAACCTGGAATGGAATAAATTGTGTTGGTGCGCCAAAAAAATTAACCTGGCAAGAAGCGTTATTAGAAGCTCAAACACTTAATGGATCGGGAGATGGCTGGCGTGTACCCGACATTAAAGAATTAAATACAATCATTGATCGTCAATGTGCATTTCCACCCGTTAACTTGGTGATTTTCCCAGATACGCCAACCTCGCAAGATAACGGCTTGTGGTCATCAACACCTTATATCGTAGAGGAAGACGCAAAAACTAATGCTTGGTATATGTCATTAGGTTTTGGACAGATGAACTATCGAGCAGTTTCTACCAGCAATTTTGTGCGTTTTGTCAAAGGTTTCCCTAAACAGCCCGAAAGTTAAATTAATGGCACTGTATTACACAGTACACGCTTTACTTTGATTATTCGCCCACAATTTAATAGCATTCACCTTACCTATGGCGCCGCTTTCTGATGTATAAGCTATCACTGTGGTCTTTTTAGAAGATTCGGATTTTAAATCCATCATAAAATGAACATTCTGTTCTAATTTCCCGTAAAGATAGACAACTTGTATATTGGCAGTTTTGTTTCCATTATCTTTCTTACCTGAAACAAAAAGCTGATCTTGTGTCGGTTTTCGAGAAAAACATTCACGCGTGTTGTCGAGTAAATCTGCAAAAACCTGCTGATATGGCCTATCCACACTAAAAGATACTTTGTATGTAGGCGTTGCTCGAATACTTTCCACAGTAATCGGTTTGATACTACATGCACTAACAGACAAGCCAATAACAAGGAGAATTAATCGATTAAGCGCTTTCATTTCTTGCTCTCTATATAACAAAACCATTTTATGTTCCTAAGATATAGCATATGACTAAAGGGAAAAATAGTTTTTTGTTTTTTCAGCAACAGCCCCTATAAACATTATCAACTTTTTATTGAAAAAACGAACAAAACACCAACAATTTATCGCTATTTACTTTACACTCAAGTTTCGGAGTTCAAATCCAGTTTAGAGGCAATAGCCATGGTATACAGCGAATATAAAAGATGCTGTAAATGCATCCTTGCACGCTCAATGTCAGCATCCATGCTGCCAATGCTTTTATATTCGCTGTATACCATGGCTATTGCTACTATATAAGAGCAACTTGAACTCCGAAACTTGAGTTTAAAATAGCCCTCAATTTCACTAAATATTTACAATACAAATACTATGATTGAAGTTTACCCCGAGCAATATGAATTGCTGCTTGAAGAGAAAAAAAAGGCGATTCAAATTCTTTTTAAAAACGTAAAACATCCTGAATTAGCGGTGTATCGCTCAACAACCTCACATTTTCGCGAGCGTGTTGAATTTAAAATTTGGCATGAAGCCGGAAAAATCTCTTTTGCCATGTTTAATAAAGGTGATAAAAAAACACCAATAAAACTGACAAGCTTTCCTCGCGCGAGTGAAAAAATTGCTAATTTAATGCCCAATCTTTTAAAAAAAATCGAAGCTTCTGAAATGTTAAGCAAACGTCTTTTCCAGATCGATTTTTTAACTACGCTGAGAGGAGGCACGCTCGTCACCCTCATCTATCACAAAAAACTCACTGAAGAATGGGAAGAGGAAGCAAGAGAGTTAAAAAACACTTTCGATATTGATCTAATCGGACGATCACGAAAACAAAAAATTATATTCGATAAAGACTATGTGATTGAAACCCTCTCAGTCGCTGGCAAACACTTTAAATATCAACAAATCGAAAATAGCTTTACCCAGCCCAATGCCGGTGTTTGTGAAAAAATGCTCACCTGGGCCTACGAAAATACCCAAAATAGTGAGGGCGACCTGCTAGAACTATATTGTGGCAATGGAAATTTCACCATACCTTTATCACAAAATTTCAACCAGGTTTTAGCGACAGAAATAGCAAAAAGCTCGGTAAAATCTGCACTCTACAACCTCGAATCGAATAATTGTGAAAATGTGAATATCGTACGCCTTTCTAGCGAAGAAATAACTCAGGCACTTAATCGAGATCGTGAATTTAGACGTTTGGCACATTTGAATCTGGATGATTTCAAATTCAAAACAATTTTTGTCGACCCACCACGTTGTGGGCTGGATGATAAAACTCTTGAGCTAGTTTCAACATTTGATCGAATTATCTATGTTTCTTGTAATCCTGAGACATTGCGCAAAAATATCGAAAAATTACCTGATCATAAGATTGATAAATTTGCTCTGTTTGATCAGTTTCCGTATACGGACCATATTGAGTGCGGTGTTATTTTAAGCAGATGATCATTTGTTGCGGTGATTAAAATAAAGATTTACGTTTAATTTAACCGTATTCATTTCATCAAAATGTGAAGTATCATTTGGATCTATCAAGTGAGTATAAGCAACTGCGGCATTGATACCAAATCGATGCCGTAAAAAGAATGTTTTAATGGGTTTGAACTCCACGATTGGAAATAACAAAGAAGGCTCAATGACTATTCGCCTCTCCCCATCAATGGCACCCGCACCGACTAGCGCTTCAATATAATATTTGCCGACACCGGTATTAAAACCTTTCTTACCAAAGCCTATTCCACCGTATAGCAAGTCTGCGCGGTTCTCAGAGTTTTGAGGATGATAATTTAATGCGAAGTATAGCGTATATTTCTGTTGAAAAAAAAGACGAGATCTTAAGCTTAGTGTTGGGGCTAATACTTTTTCATCATAATATAAGCCACTACCAACCTCAATTTGAGCGCTATCAGTATGCATATTAAGTAAGGATGTCGTTGTTGCTGCGACAGCTTCGGCAACACCACCATTACGTTGATTCACATCTTCTCTCGATTGTGCTATTTGAAAAATTGATAAAACAAATATTATCAAAAACACTCTATTGATAAATTGCATACTCATTGCTCTTAATTACTTTCAATTAACCATTTTATCGCATTGAATGAAGCGGAGAAATAAAAAATCTCAATCATACAAAAGCCTATTGTTTTCCCCTTGCTAATCGTTATGCTTAATAAATCCTGACAATACCCGATAAATTTCTATTTTAAGCAAATTATTGTAATAATTGACATATTGATTATTTACAATGTGAACAGAGCATCAACCGCATTATTTTAACGTGTTAATTTTATACAACTCTAACTCCAACATGGCTTTTTAATGAAAAAACTACAACAAGCATTTCTTTGTTTCATCGTTACACTAGTCTCTACAACTCCCCTTCTAGCAGTAGAATTATCCATATCAGTCCTTCAGAAAGGTACTGGCGATAAAGTTGAGGGAGCAACTGTTGCGATACAGGCAACTGGCGAATATGACACTACAGATAATCAGGGAAATGTTATTTTTGATGCGATTGAGTACCCCGTAAAAATCAAAATACTCAATACAGGTTACGAGGCATTTGAAACTGAACTGAAAGAAGCAAAAGATAAAATAACTTTTTACATTGAACCCTTGGCCTATGAAGGTGAATCACTTGATGTTGTTGCAGAACGGGTGCAAGAAAAAACCTCCAAGCTCACACTGAGTCGTGAAGAGTTAAGACGTGCACCCGGTTCACAAGGTGATCCACTGAAGGTCATACAATCTATGCCGGGCGTTGTTACTGCCGCAGAGGGTGCTGGTGTTATATATGTACGCGGCAGCGAACCCAATCAAAATATTATCTGGGTAAATCGTGCGAGAATCGGTTATCTTTATCATTTTGGTGGGCTACACTCCACGATTAGTCCTCAGCTCATTCAGGACTTTAATATGTTTCTCGGTGGTTTCCCTGTTGAATATGGTGATTCACTGGGTGGCGCACTGGATGTGAAGCTACGCTCTCCAAAAAATGATCGAATTCATCAGCATTACTCAATTGGCACTTTTGAATCATCCATTGTACTCGAAGGGCCTATCGGCAAAGCTGGCTCAAAAGACAGCTTTTATGTTTCTGCAAGACGCAGTTATATCGATCTGCTTTTCTCACCCGATACGTTCAGCAATATGCTTGATGACGATGATGATCCAGAAGAAGAAAAAAATAAAGTTACTGAAGTCCCTTCCTTTTATGATGCACAAGCTCTCTGGCAGCGCGAATTAAAAAATGGAAAGCTATTGCTGCAACACTTTAGTGCCGGTGACAAAATACGACTGGATCTAAATTCCACAAGCAAATCTGATCCCGACGTAAAAGGTGAATTATCCAATAGCGTTGAATACCACAGCACAAGCCTGGTCTGGGAGCAACAGTGGTCCTCAACACTAAATACTTCATCATCGCTCTATTATATTAATTCACTGAACTCGACAAAAATAGGTGAAGATGCGAACGGTGATCCTTATTTTCTCAAAATTGAAGACAGTAATTATATCTGGCAACCTGAAGCGCGCTGGAATATTAACGAAAACCTATTACTCACAACCGGCACTGAATTCATCTATTCAGAAACACCTGTTGATGCTTCTATAGGTCGTCAACCAGGATTCAATGATATCGATTACAACTTAACAGAAACAAAAAAATTCAACATAGACAGCACTTACAAAACAGGCTTGATAAATCCTTACGTTAAAATTCGTAATACCTGGCAAAACAAAATAACGACACAACTTGGCTTGAGAGGGACATACTTGAAATCCAATGGCCGCGATGATATGAAACATATATCACCCCGCTTCTCAGCCGAATACGCGTTAAATGACAAGACCACATTCACGTCAAGCTGGGGGAAATATATACAACTGCCTGAAGGTGCGTTCTGGGTTAGAAATGTTGGAAATCCCAAACTTGATTTCCTAAGCTCTGAACATCGCATTGTTGGGGTACGACACAAAGTCACTTCGTTATGGAGTACTCAGTTTGAGGTCTACCACAAGCCTATGAAAAATCTTGTTGTAAACTACGAAGATCGTGACACACCAAATAACTATACTAATGAAGGAACCGGTGAATCCTATGGGTTCGATCTACTGATAAAACGCGATTTTTACCAAGGAAAAATGGGCTGGCTGAGTTACTCTTATTTGGAATCCACACGTAGAGAAAAAGGTGAAACATTTCCATTTCTTGGTGATCAGCGACATACGCTAACACTTGTCTGGAGCCAGCCACTGAAAAATGATTGGAAAAAATGGACGCTGGGTTTTCGTCTTAGAGCCAACTCAGGAAAACCTTATACCCCTATACTAGGTCGGGATGGACGTTGTTTAAATGATGAGGAATTTGCTAGTTGTAGTGATCAATCCAATGCGGAAGCAGATCCAAATTTTTCACACTGGAGACCAGTTTGGGATAAGGTGAATAGCGGTCGGCTACCAAATTTCTTTCAGCTTGATTTGCGCATAGATAAAGAGGCACGATTCAACACCTGGAAGCTCAATTTCTATCTGGATATATTAAACATACTGAACACAGAAAATATTTCAGGTTATGATTATGGAAATGCTTATGAAAATATCGATGCACCAGAAAAGCAGGTCGCATTAGGATTATTTCCATCATTTGGTGTAGAAGCCAGTTTTTAACTAAGGAATAAAGGTAAAAATGTTTAGCATTACCGATTTTTGGGATTTAATGGACCGTGGCGGCCCCGTCATGTGGGTAATCTTTGTCGTGGCCTGGGTCGCGTTTATTATGCTTATTGAGCGAATGATACGCATCAACATTTGGAAGCATAAAGCTCAACAAGATCATAAACAACTCATGTCTCAAACAACGTTTAGCGGAGAAACTTTATCTAAAAATTCTTCCAGCCCGGTTGGACTAATTGCCCGTAAACTCAGCTGGGAAGAAGTGAATCATCAAGATGATCTGGTTGAACAGTTAAATATTCAGTTCGCTGATATTATGTCGAAGCTCGAAGGTACACTGCCAACGATCGCGATCATCGGTTCCCTACTCCCTATGTTAGGACTGCTTGGCACGGTAACAGGAATGATCGAAGTTTTCGAAGTGATTGCAATCAAGGGCACAGGCGAACCGCAAGAAATGGCGCACGGGATTTCTCAAGCCCTGCTCACCACAGCAAGTGGATTAGTTATTGCCATCCCAGTCATATTTGCACACCATTTGCTGGTACGCCAATTACGCCATGTTCTCACTGTGACAGAGCAAAGTATGCACGTGATAATGACTAAAAAATTAGACCACGATAATGCTTAAAAGCAATAAATCACAAGCGCAAATTGCAACCCCAAAACTGGAAGCAGGAAAACCAGAAATCAGCATGGCACCGCTCATTGATGTGGTGTTCCTGTTACTCATATTTTTTATGGTAACCACAGTTTTCCCTGAAAATAGAGGCCTGGTGATCGAAAAACCGGAATCTAAAGTCTCTGAGCCATTGCCGATCAAAAAAATCACGTTTCAAGTATCCGAAAAAGGAGAAGTACGATTTCAGGATAAACCTATCGATGTTAACGATATTGAACGCCTTGTATCAGATCAATTTAGAGTTGCCCCGGATACAGCAGTGTTAATACAGGTAGATAGACGCGCATCAACAGAGGTATTTATAAAAGTACTCGATGCCTGCAAAGCAGGCGGTGCAAAACAAGTAGGCATTGCGACCAGTAAGGCAGATGAAGGCTAAAACCACCTGGGTTGCCGCATTCTTAATCGGCTCTATACTAAACATTAGCTTATTCCTGGTTCTTCCAAATCTGGGACGAACAGAGCCGCCTGCACCACCACCAATTATCACACTCGACTTTGTAGAATGGCAGCAACCTACAAAACAAAAAAAGCCCGAAGTTAAACCAAAACCTAAGCCCAAGCCAAAAAAAGTTGTTAAGAAAAAGCCTAAACCCAAACAACAATTGAAAAAACCAGAACCAAAACCGGTTGAATCACCCAAACCTAAGCCAGTTGAAAAACCTGTTTTGACTGAAGAACCTGAAATTGAGCCGCCAGAGGAGCTACCAAAACCGGTCGAACCAGAACCAGTTGTGGAAGAACCTGTAGTAACGGAAGCCGCGGAGACAGAAGAAAAGGTTTCAGAAGAAGATATATTGCCCACCCCTACTCCGATATTTCAGCTTACAAGCATGCCGCGTATGATTCATCGCGAGACGCCAGTATATCCAGCTGTTATGCGTGCCCAGGGCAAGGAAGGAAAGGTTAAACTCGAAGTGTTAATTGATAGCAAAGGCAAGATTCGAAAAGTCACTGTAATAAAATCTGCAGGTAAAGCCTTTGATCAAGCAGCAATAGCTGCAATATCCAATTCCAGTTTCACGCCTGGGAACATTGACGGAAAGCCGGTTGCTGTGCTTTTACGGTTGCCGGTAAATTTCAGATTGAGATAACATGAATTCATTATTCTTGTTACGATAAATTAACACTCCCTAAATCCTAAAGAAGAATTGTGATACTCCTCCCCTTTTTTAAATTTTAAATATCCCAAAACCCACAATAACTCCATTAATATCTGAGAGTTAGCAGCATTTCTCAAATATTGAAATTTATACATTTTCTTAAGTCCCATCCATATAAACCGATAAACATCTGAAAGATAAAGTGTTTATAAATTTTTTTACATTTAGACAACTTTTTTGACTCATTTAAAAGTAGGAATTTTATTCAAGACTGTATGAGTTTAAATAAATAATTTCGAAAAAAAATAAAATCAACATGAATGGATGAAAGCATTTTTCATGGGTTATAGCTGGACATGTATACACCAAAAAATTAAGAACATCTGTGCTAGTAAGTTCAGCTTAATCCTGTCTATTTGTTTTTTACTATTTACCAATGCTCAAGCTGCTGTTGTCACCTGGGATGGCGAAGGAGCAGATGGAACCTGTGGTGGAGCGGGCGGTGACGGAAACAAATGGTCATGCGCATTAAACTGGGTTGGAGACACACTCCCAGGCTCTAGCGACATAGCAACCTTTAATGCAACGAGCACCAAAGATACTACAATTGATTCTGCGATAGATGTTGCTGGCATTGATATCCAGTCAGGTTACACAGGCACAATTACCCAAAATACCGGCGTAACAATAACCGTTGGCACTTCAAATTTTGCACAAGCCGATGGGGCTTTTATCGGTGGCAATTCCACCATTCAAACAACAGATTTATTGATTAGTGGCGGCAACTTTACATCCACCACCGACACATTAAACATATCAGACGATGTAATCCTAAGTGCAGGAACTTTCACTCACAACTCAGGCACCGTAATGTTTAGCGGCATTGGAAATAGCGCAATAACTATTGGTATAGCAACAACATTTAACAACGTAAATATTAATCGCACAAATCGTATCGACTTAAACGGTATTCTTGATATTGATGGTGATCTAACAATTACCTCCCTTACAGACATAGACTTCGTTACAAGCACTGTTGCAGATATTATAAAGGTTGCAAAGGATGTTACAACTTACGACACAAGTATAACTGGAAACCTGTTAATTGAACTAGATGGGGGGGGGCCTCAAAAACTTTGGGCTGATGGAGGTAGCGGTGATTTACCAGGATTACACATTAATAAACCGACTGGTGATTTAGACATTCAAAACACGATTGGTATTACTGAAGACTTTAAGTATACGGCAGGTGCAGGAACGGTTAATACCGGATCAAGCACTATCGAATTTAAAAGCAATTCAATCGCTACTATCACCTCTACCGGCATGTCATTCAACAATGTTGTGTTTAACAAATTCAACAATGTCACAATTTCTGGTGTGATGGATGTAAATGGAAACCTCACAATAAGCGCAGCTGAGAACATTTCGGGAGATGATATCACAGTAGCAAAAAATGTGACCACCACAGACAATTATGTTAGGGGCGGAGTAAAGTTTATTTTTGATGGTGATACAGATTCAATCTTAAACGCGAGTGGAGGCGCGGGCTCAATTCCTGAGGTAGAAATCGCAAAGGGATTAGGAACCTTTACCATTCAAGATACCATATATATTACCAGTCACTTTACCTACACCTCGGGTGCATACATTGTTAGCCCGACAAATATTATTCGCTTTGGCTTTGCCGATGGAGAATCAGATAATACTACTGGCAATATCACTAGCGGTACATTTCAGTTTAACGATATTGAAATAAGTAAAAATAATACATTCACAGTGAATGGAACGATGGATATCAATGGCGATTTAACCATTGTAAGAGCTGTAAACATGAATGCCTCAATTGGTGACAAAATCACATTAGCTGGTAATTTGATATCCAATGATACTGATGTAAGCGGTAGTCTCGACATTGAATTTGATGGAACGACGGATCAAACCATTAACACCGGTCCAAATGATATTCCCGATAGCCCAATTTTCGTAGACAAAGCTACCGGAACGTTAATACTACTCTCAAACCTTGATCTTGCTCTCAATGGTAATACAACTCAAGACCTAACAATTACTCAAGGTACGCTTAATCTAAATAGCTTTGACTTATCAGTTCCCGATACATTTACCATTGATGCGAGTGGCGTTTTAGTCGCTGGTAGCGGAACAATAAATATCGGTGGTGATTTATCAAATAGTGGATCATTTACTGCCGATACTAGTACCGTTAATTTGAATGGTACTAGCCAGGCAATATCGGGTTCAACAACTTTTTACACGCTCAAAAAGAGTGTTGCAAGTGCAGCAACACTGACAATCGATGCGGGCAGCACACAAACAATTAATGGCTTTCTTGCATTGAATGGAGCAACTGGTCAATTGTTGAGTTTACGATCCAGTGCCGCTGGAGCATATACATTTAACATCACATCGAATGATCAAACTGTTGATTTTCTCGATGTTCAATATGCAAATGCCTCTGGTTATGATATTTATGCGTCGAATTCAGTAAACAATGGATTTAATGATGATGGTGATGCAACACCATTTTTTATATTTGGTTTTACTCCTATTGTTACCAATAACTTAGATGATGGGTCGCCTGGAAGTCTACGTTGGGTGATATCCAACGCTAGAGCTAGTGATACTATTACATTTGATACAGCTGTTTTTCCACCAAGTACCCCTAAAACTATTTTGCTTGCTAGTGATCTACCTTCAATTACACAAGGTGATATCACTATCGATGCATCTAATGCAGGTGTGAAACTAGACGGAAGTTCAACAGTCGCAGATTGTTTAACGATTGCCTCTAACAACAATGTGATAATGGGGCTGGAAATTACAGGTTGTAATGACCATGGTATTCGAATCACCAGTGGTACAAATAATACGATTGGCGGCGATAACACCGTAGGTAGTGCGCCTCTAGGAGAAGGTAATAGAATTCACGGAAATTCAGCTGGATCGGGTTATGGCATTGCGGTTTATTCTACATTAAATTTTGTATATGGGAATTATGTGGGTACCTATGATGGAATAAATGCTTCACTTAATAAATTTGGTGTGGTGATTCTCGATGACAATAATATTGTTGGCGGTTTGCTTGCTGGACAACGTAATATAATCTCTGGGAATACATGGGGTATTCAGGTAGCAAATTGCTTAGGGACATTAATTAGGAACAATTATATTGGTGTGGATGTCACAGGCACTAAAACTCTCCCCAATTCTGAAGGTATTAATGTTGTAGGATCAACTACTACAATTATTGGAGGAACAACTAGCGCAGAACGGAATATTATTTCTGGAAATTCCATGTTTGGTATTTATTATAGCCTTGGTGATGGCGGAACAGTTATTGGAAATTATATCGGTGTAAATGCATTAGCTGATACTGTGTTAGCTAATGATAATGTTGCTATTAGGCTTTCAGCAAGTGGTGCAAACGTGACTATTGGTGGTTCAGGCGCTGGCGAAGCTAATATTATTGCTGGCGGCTCATCAGGATCAATTGTTCATTCGGGTTCTGGTGTACTAAATATTGATAGTAACTACATTGGAGTTAATAGTAGTGGAAACGCATATGCTGGCATTCATTCAATTTCTTCAATTCTGGGAACAACTAATTTTCTCGGTAATATAACAATCAATGGCGACACAAATATATCCGGTGGAACAGTAAACCTTGGCTCGTCAACAATCAATCTATTTGGTGACTGGAATCGAACTGGAGGAACTCTAAACGCAGGCACATCAACAATAAATCTTGATGGCGTAAACCAATCGATTACAGGATCCAATGCTTTCAACAATCTTACAAAAAATACAATATCATCTGCGACGTTAACGTTCGATAACACTGCAACACAAACCATTACAGGTACACTAGATTTACAAGGGAATGCTGACAATTATCTAACACTGAAAAGTGATAGCTTAAGTAATCAATGGAATATCGACCCACAAGGTACACGAACAATTGCATATCTCGCTGTTTCAGATTCAAATAATATAAACGGTTCAGCGATTATTTCTACGGGAACGAATACAATAGACGCAGGCAACAATACGAATTGGACATTCGATGCTGTGCCTGCCTACACATGGAATGGCGCAATAAATAGCGACTGGCATACGGCTGGAAATTGGTCTACCAACGTAGTACCCGGCTCAGGAAACATCGCACTATTTACTGCGCCATTCAATAACCCTGCTGATATAAACTCAGATATTAATATTGGTGGCATTCAAATTATTGGTGGTTACAGTGGAACCATCACTCAGACTAACGGAACGAGTATTACTATAGGCAGTTCAGGATATAGCCAAAGTAGCGGGACATTTACAGGAGGAAACGCAACAAGCAATATCATTGTTAATGGCCCAATGACATTAAATGGTGGAACCTACAATGCCGCAGCTGGCACAACAACATTAAATTATGACTACACATATGTAGCGGGAATATTTAACCATCAATCAGGCACATTTCATTTTCGTTACCCAAACGGTACCGGAACCATAACCGGATCACATAATCTTTACGATGTGATTTTTGATACAACACAAAGTGGTAACTATATTTGGAATATTGACAGTGCGACAACACTTACCGTATCCGGTTTATTAACGCTTAATAACAGTGATGCTGGTGACACCAATCTTGATGGCGGGATTATCGAAGCAAAAGGAGATATTTCTCTCGATGCTGAATTTTTTGATGGCTCAGCTACAATACTAATTAATGGTGCATCCGATCAAACAATTACAGGGTCCGGTGGTGTGTTACCAAATGTTTTGGTAGATAAACCAGGAGGAACCACGCTCAATCTTGTTGGTGACATCGACTTTGGAGGAGACTGGACTTTCAACACCGCAAGTGGTGGAATTATTTCGCCTGGAACAAGTAACGTTCGATTTGCTCATCCAGGGAACGATGGTGCCACTATAACAGGATCTCATTCGCTTAATAATGTGATATTTGAAACAGGAAGCAGTGGCAGCTATACCTGGAATATAGAAGCATCTACAGTATTAACCGTTAATGGCGTATTGACACTAAATAATTCTACAAACGGAAATACACTGTTAGAGGGGGGAATCATTGAAGCCAAAAGCGATATTATTTTAGGTGAAGAAAACTTTGATGGTAGTACTACCTTGGTAATCAACGGCGTTGCAGACCAAATACTTTCAGCTTCAGGTGGCCGATTACCTAATGTTTCAATTGATAAACCAGGTGGAACAGCTCTAATGCTTGTTGGTAGCATTGAAGCCGGCGGTGATTGGACATTTAACACGGCAAGTGGAGGAACAATATCGGCAGGGACAAGTAGTGTGCGTTTTGCTCATCCCGACAATGCGGGCGCAACAATCTCAGGTTCACACGACTTGTATAATGTAAGATTTGATACAGGTAGTTCTGGTACTTATGACTGGAATATTGATTCGTCTACAACGTTAACAGTGCTGGGCTCGTTGTCATTAGAGAATTCAAGCACTGGACTCATTTATCTAAATTCTGGAATATTAGAGGCACAAGGGGATGTTATTGTCGGTGCTACAAATACGTTTAGTGGCAGTACAACACTTCTTTTTTCTGGAAATAATAATCAAAACTTTGATCTTACAGGTGGTGAAAATAACCTGAACCTGGATGTGAATATCAATAAAAGTGGAGGTGTAGTTAGTCTGTTATCTATTGCCACGTTTGATGCTAACAATCAGGATTTGCTTCTACAAGCTGGCACACTCAATCTCAACGGCAATGATCTATTAGTGAATGGATCAGGTTCCATTTTTACAGTCGATGCAGGTACAAAGCTACAACTAAAAGGTAATGAGTCAGTAACAACGCCGACTATTGGTGCAAATTCGTCTATTCTCTACACTGGATCCACTGGCCCATATATTATTAAGGACTGGGCCTATGAGAACCTTATTATTAACGGGCCCGGTGGTACATTTGAATTAGCTGCAATCGAAAGTGTGGCCCGTGATTTAACAATTACTGCTGGCACATTGGATATCAATAACAATGACCTTACCGTTGTCGGTAACTTCTTTAACGATGGCGTTATACAATTGCAAGGCAGTGAGACTTTATCGTTTGTAATGGATAGTGATTCAGGCACGGTAGAATATGATGGTATCGGTGTATATCCATCATTAGCGGCACAGTATGCCTACTTCAACCTGGTCTTCAATGGCCCCGGCAGTTGGACCCAAGATGCTCAGTTAGACGTAAACGGAAGTTTGAGTCTATCCAATGGTACGCTGAACAGTAACAGTTTCGATCTTATTCTTGCCGGTGATTTTACCCATTCAGCGGGAGCAACATACACTCCCGGCATCAATACCTTTACCCTTGATGGCAGCAATCAATCCCTTTCCGGTTCCACCTCCTTTCATCATTTCAATAAGTCCGTTACCACGGCAGATACCTTAACCTTCAATGCCGGTGATACCTATTCTGTATTGGGTAATCTAACGCTTTCCGGCGCTTCAGGTCAGTTGTTATCGCTGCCCTCTTCCTCGCCGGGTAGTGAATGGTTTCTGGTGATGTATGGTGGTACTCAGGTGGTGGAATATGTTTCTGTGCAAGACAGTAACGCCAGTGGTGGCGTCACGATTATTCCTGCTACAGGTAATAGTGAAGATCTTGGCAACAACACCAACTGGTCGTTTGGTGGTGCCGCTTCAAGTGTGGTGAGTGAGATTAGTCCCAACTACACAGTGGTGAGCACTGTCTCTCAAGCCTTTATTTATACCTTATCACCGACCATTACACCAACTGACACGGGCATCGATTGGATCGAACTCACTGCGCCTGATGGCTATAACAATCCGATTCTTCAAAGTGTTTCTGTGGGCGGTGTCCCTCAGGTATTGGGCGGTAGTTGTCCAACACTTGGTGCTGGCGAAACTTGTTTTTCAGGTACCGGTCAGATGTTAACGATTAGTCTGGGCAGTAAAATCACAATCACTGATACCCCAATCGTATTGAGCTTTACTGCAGATACACCCAACGTTCCTGGCAGTGCCGATTTCACCAGTCAAGTAGATGATATCTCAACAGCCTCTATTCCTGCCCAAGTGGTTATTGAAGGCGATGCCGACGGTGATGCAACGAATGAAAACAGTGATACCGTAACCGTTGAAGGACCTGCGGTCAGTGCAGTAGTTGCTGAGATCAGTCCCAACTTGGTCGCATTGGCCAGCACAAACAATCTCTTTAGTTACAATCTATTAACCACCATTCAAAGCATAGACAGTGGTGTGGATCAAGTTACCATAACTACCCCGGTTGGCTACAGTAATCTTGTAGTGAACAATGTTTCTGTCAACGGTGTTGAACAAACCTTGGGAAGCAGCTGCTCAAGTTTAGTGGCCGATGAATTTTGTTTTAGCGTGATAGAACAAGTGATGACAGTTACCCTGGGTAGTAAACAAAGTGTCTCTGGCAACATCCATATCGAGTTCAGTGCCGATGCACCAGGGGATGAATCAAGTAGTGCAGATTTTGTTTCCACTGTGGATGACACTTCAACCATCGTCTTTAATCCGCAGGATACCCTGGTCGGTGATGCGAATGATGATGCGGAAGATGCCAATAGCATTACGGTACTCGTAGCTGGTGACGCGGTAGCGAGTATAATCGGAGAAATCAATCCTGCTCGTGTCACTGTCGATCAGCAAGACCGTGAGTTAAGTTTTTATTTAATGCCAACTATTACAATCGGCAATACTGGTTATGATCATGTCACCCTCAGTGTTCCCGCAGGCAGTGAGTTTGATGATCTACAAATCGTGAATGTTATCGTGGGTGATGGTGAAACTGCTGTTGATTTAGTATCGGGAGAAAACTGTCCCAGTATTGCCAGTGGCGAATATTGTGCGACGAGCACAGGCGCTGATTTAACGCTTGTTTTTGGCGATAAAATCACCGTTGATCAAACCCGTGTGCAAATCGACTTTACCGTAGATACTCCCAGCCTGGTCGGTAGTGGTGACTTCACTTTTACTGTGGATGATGCACTCACGCCCACCATTATTCCGCAAGCCGGTGTTGCCGGCGAAGCCGATAGTGATGCAGACAATGAAAACACTCTCACCGTCGCGGTTCGTCTTGGTACAGATCCTTCGCTTTCCACCTTCACTGTTGCGCCTAGTATTGTGGTCGCTGATGGAGAAAGTGAAGCGATCTTGAACGTAACATTAATTGATAGCAATGGCTTCGCCGTGGATGACAAGATCGTGACCATTACTTCGGATCGTGATGTTCTGGATACGATCAATTATGGCCCGGTCGATGCTGAAACAGAAAAACTGACCCGCGGAAAAGCAGATAAACAAAACATTGAACCGGCGGAATCTGTATATCGAAAAAGTGATAGTACAGGCCACGTTGAAGCTCGTGTTCGTTCTTTGGTTGGCGGCATTGTTACCCTCACCGCCACCGATGCCGATGGAGTTGAACTACTGAGAAAACCCGAATTGTTCTTCACTCAAGGCGACGTCCTACAACTGAGTAAACGCGTAAACAAACGCAAAGTCATGGTGGGTGATGTGGTGACTTATATCATCGATATTCATAACACTGTGGATCGCGATATAATGTTAATTAAATTGTTAGATGTCATCCCTCCTAACTTCAAATACCATCCCGGCAGTGCCCGCCTGGGAAGTGCTGTATTGGCAGATCCCACGGGTCAACGCACCTTAATATTCGATATCGGTACCATTCCCGCAATGATGGATAACAACGGCAATGGCATTGCTGATAATGGTGAACCTGGTTCGTTGACTCTCATGTACCAATTGATTGTGGGTGCCGGTGCACGTCCAGGAAATTACCTTAATCGAGCACATGCCATTGATGTCTGCGAGCAGTGCCAAATTTCCAATAAAACGGAAGCTACCGTCGAAGTGATGTTTGACCCCCTATTTGATCTAGGCAATATCATCGGTAAAGTCTTTAACGATAGTAACGGCAATGGAGTTCAAGACGAAGAACTCAGCGAGTTTGGTGTGGCTAACGTGATGGTGGTCTTAGATAACGGCACTTATGTGCTTACCGATGAACACGGTCGTTATCACTTTCCCGCTGTACTACCCGATGATCGACTATTGAAAGTCAATATCACCACCCTGCCCAAAGGCAGCATACTCACCTCACCAGTCACGCAAGTGGTAACAGTAACACCAGGTCTGCTGGCCAAAGCCAACTTTGGGATCAGCACCATGGAAGTAGAACAACAGGAACAGTTAGGCAAAAAAGGCAAAACCGCTTCAAAACTACAACTCACTCTTACCGATTCACCTCTACAGTTTGTCGGTTCTCTCACCCAGTTTACCTTGCTGGCTAACGGCGTAGAGATGGATTTGCCGACGGCTAATGTCACTTTGCGGACGAGATCAAAGAATAAGCAAAACAACCAAAGCATACAGAACAACGAAGTGTTGAACTACACCGACAATGTGTTAAGCCACCCGGTCAGCTTCGTATTAGATGTCAATCGCACTAAATCTATCAAACAGTGGCAGATCGAAATCATTCTACCCGGTGGTCAGTTAATCCGACGATTTGACGGCAAAGGTGAACCACCGGAACAACTCCCCTGGGATGGCATGGATCAACAGGGCGAGCCGTTACAAAAAACAACAATCTTGCTTTATCAATTAGAAGTCAACTATGAGGATGGCAGCAAAGCGCGCAGTGCGTTACGAATGTTAGGGGTAGATCGAAGAGCCTTTATTCAAGTGAATCTGCCTGAGCAGGTATTTGTGAATGATGGGCCGGCTATTACGACTGAGACCAAAACTCTGTTGAAACAAGTAGGAAATTTGCTGCGTCAATTCCCCGATGAGACTGTAATCATTCAAGGTGCGTCAGCATCGGTGGGGGATGATGTGAATTTGGCCCGACGAAGAGCCCGTACGGCGACGTTATTCTTAATGAATAACCAGGATATCGCTAATGAACGTATCGATACCCGTTGGGATAGTGAGAATTTGGCGGAGAATCAATCCACCCGAAAAACCGGCAGAATAAGTCGTTTCTTAGAGATGAAAGGCGACGTGAGAGAGATTGCCACAGAGATTCGCGGGCGTCCACGGGTGCAACTCAATGATCGACCTTTGAGCGTAGATGAGGTAGGACGTTTTCAATATCACTCCAACGCAACAACGCTCACCGAAACTTGGCATTTCTCACTCCTCCATGCCGATGGTCGTTCTGTAGAAACCCTATTACGCATACCCGCATTGGCGATTATCAACCCCGAACCGGAAAGCTGGCTCTATCACGGCCAGAAGAATGAAGACTACGCCATTAACGAACTGAGTTATATCGAAACGCTACTCGATGAAGAGACTTCAGCCCGTTATCAACTGCGCGGAAAAACCGAACCTGGTAGCCTGTTAACAGTGAATGGGAAAGCCGTGGATGTGAAACACAACGGTGAATTCACACTCCCATTACAACTAAAAACCGGCTTGAATCGACACTACTTAGTGATCAGTAATGATCAAGGTATGCGCCGTCTCGCTACCCTGGATCTTACCCTGGCCCATCATTATCGCAATGGCCATCCCTTCTATTTTGATTTACCTGAGCCGGAAATGCAGCTAATCATTCCACCCGATGGTCTGTTATTGACCCAACCTATCTATACGGTCAGCGGTAAAACCGACATGAGCCATCGTGTCGAAATTAATGATCAGGAAATCACCGTAGATAAAGAAGGTCACTTTAGTGAGCGACTATCACTCCAACCCGGTGAAAACACCATTCAAGTACGCACCACTGATCGCGGTGGATTTGTAAGTACCATTGAGCGCACAGTCTTCGTTGATGAAGCACCCTACTTTTTTATGGCTTTCGCCGATGGCAAAATCAATCAGATCTCGCGCAGTGGATATCTCGCGGGCACAGGCAATAACAAAGAGAAAGAAGTGATAGCTGAAGGTCGACTCGCCTTTTATTTTAAAGGCTGGGTGAAAGGCAAATACCTGGTAACCTCTGCATTTGATAGTGGTCAAGGCAAGATCGATACTTTATTCCATGATCTGAACCATTCGCAAACCGAACGGCTACTCACTAATCTTGATCCAGAAGCACTTTACCCGGTCTACGGAGATGAAAGTACTTTGGTCAATGATGTGGAGAGTCGCGGAAAATTCTATCTAGCGGTTGAGAGCAATACGCTACAAGTCAAACTCGGTAACTTTGCACTGCAATGGCAGGAAACCGAATTGGCAAATTATCAGCGCACACTTTATGGATTGCACACTAGCTATCATAGTGAAAGCAAATTGGGTGATAACAAAATAGAAGGCAAAAAAAATCGAGAAAAGAACAGCGATAACGCGACTCGTCATCAACGGTCTACCACCGAAACAGAACTCTTCGTCAGCGATGTAAATCAAATCCATATCCGGGATGAAATCCTCACTACCGGCGGTTCACTCTACTATCTCAGCCATGCCCAGGTGATTGAAGGCAGTGAACAAATCACCTTAATCGTGCGCGATAGAGAAACCGGTCTATTACTTTCCCGTACCCCGCAAACTCAGAACAAAGATTACAGCATCGATTACGATCAAGGACGTCTGCTGTTCAATCGTCCACTGTCCAATCTCTCCAGTGATGAGCGATTGGCAGACAGTGGATTGTTTGATGGCAATTCACAAACTCTGCAAGTGGACTATGAATATCAAGCTGATGACTTTGAACAAAACGGAGTAGGACTGCGCGCGAGTCATCAATTGGGCAACGTGCGTTTAGGGGGCACCTATCTGCAGGACGATCCGGGCACAGGTCGTTATACCCTACAAGGCGTCGATGCAGAAATTGATCTGTCACGCAATAGTCGACTCTTTATCGAACTGGCCAGCAGTGAGGGTGTGGATGGTTACAATTATCACAGTGAAGATGGCGGCTTAACGTTCCGCCAACAACGCACCAATCAAGACGTCACGCCTACGTTAAGCAATAATCTCAATCAGCCGTTAAGCACGCTCAATCCCCTGCTGGAAAGCCCACAAAGCAGGGAAAGAAGTGGCAACGCCTGGAAGATCAGTGGTGAGATGGATGTGGGAGCCTGGTTAGAAAATCCTGATCGATACCACGCGGCGTTTTATCTGAAACAATTGGATGAAGGTTTTGTCGCCAATGGGACGTTTCTGGAACAGGGCCATCAAAAAGCCGGTGTCAGCCTTAATGTCAAGCTCACCAACCAAGACCAGTTACACGCCCGACTTGATGGAGATAACAGCTTTGACGTAAAAGGTTACAGCAGCCTGTTTAACTTGCAGTGGATTCGCCAGCAAAACGATTTAACCATCACCAGTGAACTGCAATCACAATCCACACCCAGCACAGCGCATAGTGTTGCGGTAGTGAAAGTGGAAAAACCCTGGAATGAGATCATCACCACTAGCGCGGAACAACAGTTAACACTCAGCGGCGAAGCGAACAATCAAACCCACGTGGGGGCTCAAATTCAAGCCAGCAAAAATATTGTACTGCAAGGAAAAGTGGGTGTGGGTGATCGGGGAGAAGCCGCGCAGTTGGGTGTTGCCTATGATAATGGTAAGCGGCGTGTTTATGTGACCCAAAAAGCCAGTGAAGATAATAACGGCACACAAGGGCAATCCACCATTGTTGGTTCAGAATCCAAACTCGGTAACGGTAAGGTTTATACCGAACATCAATGGCAACAAACCACTCAAAGAAACAACGGCAACAGCACAACAACAGATCGCACGCTTGCTGTGGTGGGTTCGCAACAGAGCTGGGATTTACACCCTGGATTCAACTTGAAAATACTTGGCGAAATCGGTGATATTCAAACCCAGGACGGTAACAGCAAACGCTATGTGGCCGGCAGTGGTTTGAGTTATGTCAAGCTCAAAACTTGGAAAGCTAGCACTTATCTGGAATGGCGATTAGAGCGCGGACAAAGTGCACGCTCACAATGGTTGAGTAAAAACAACATTGAAATCAAACTCGATCCCAACTATACCCTGCTCGGTAAACTGAATTATAGTCAAACCACGGATGACAAAAAACAGATCACTGAAGCGGCGTTTGAAGAGCGCAGTATTGGCCTCGCCTATCGACCAACCACGCACGATAAGTTAAACGCGCTGGGTCGTTATAGCTACATCAAAGATCAACGACCACTGGGACTCAATCCCGGTGATGACAGAACACGCATGAGTGTCGCCTCTCTCGATTTCCGTTATGACATCACCCATAAACTGGCATGGACGGAAAAACTGGCGGCAAGAATCAAAGATGATTCAGTGGCCAACCTACCCACCGTCACAACGCAAACCACACTGATGATTCATCGCGTTGACTATAAATTGCCTAAAGCATTAGGCATCGGATCAGAGTATCGTACTCTTGCGGTTGACATCACACAAGATCAACGCAGTGGCTGGTTATCAGAACTCACCTGGCAGGCTAACAAGCAAGTTCGCTTGGGGATAGGTTATAACTTTACTGATTTTTCTGATCGCTTGAATACATTGAATGATTATTCGGAAAAGGGTTGGTTTTTGCGAGTGCAAGGAGGATGGTAACGACTTTTAACATAAATTTGATCTCCATCACACATTCCATACTACGCGCTTAATGACAGATCACCAGAATAACGAAATAATTCATGTAATTATTCAAAAAGTTAGTATCATTCAAAGTTTACCCTCCTCCAGTTTTTCTCCATACGCTCGATAAACTTCTGAATAATAAAGAATTTAGGAAAAACATATCTAAATTATCTCTAAGACGACATTAGAGCGCAATAAACAGCATATTTCCATTCTTTACAAGGTGAGAACTTGCTTAGATTTTTAACGAATCTAGTTTCACCAAAGACCTCTTGAGTTATCTTTTGGAGCAGTTGTAACACTAAATTATGTTTCGGAGAAAATACCACAGCATCAACATTCCAAGACGATATACTGAACATAAAAATATTCCGTTGAGTATTTTCATTTATTTGAGAATTATAAAAAAATCGATTAATGAGAAATACATTTCATCCCCTCAAAAAACAAGTATTAAGTTATATCAAAAAACGGTAATCCATCGTTTTATTTTATTTATATTTCTGTTTTCTTTTTCCACTCTTTCGCTAGCTGTGTGCACAGTCACCACAACCGCAGATAGCGGAGCCGGTTCTTTGCGTAATTGTATTACTACTGCGAACGGGGCGCCTGGAACTACCATAGAATTCAATATCGCAAATACTGATCCAAACTATCAGACATCAGGTACTGATCATTGGTGGCGCATAACCCCAACCACAGCACTACCCACCATCTCCACTGCAAATACACTAATTGATGGTACTAGCCAAACAACTAATCAAGGCGATACTAATAGTCTCGGGCCTGAAATTGAAATCAGTGGCGGTGGAACTCCAGCTTTTGATGGGTTCAACATAACTTCGGCCAATAATACAATCAAGGGGTTTGTCATTAATGGTTTTAATGGTGGTGGGATGGCTGGCATTCGTATCGATACAGCAAGTGCCACAGGCAACACTGTAGTCGGAAATTACATAGGTACAAATTATATAGGTAACACAGTAGTTGCTAATTCATCCGGTGTTTATATTCTAGGTGGCGCACAGAACAATACTGTTGGTGGTATTGGTGGCGTAACTACGCGTAATGTTATCTCAGGAAGCCTGGTTGCTATAAATATCATGGGCGCCGGTACAGACATGAATGAAATCAGGGGGAATTTCATTGGAACCAATGCCGATGGTACAGGAACCTTAGCTAATACATATGGTGTATTAATCAACGGTGGCGCACAGAATAATATCATTGGTGGTTCTTCAAGTTCTGCACGCAATATTATATCTGGCAGCACCAGTAAGGGTGTTACATTTAGTGGCGCGAATACAAACGCCAACGTGGTTAGTGGAAACTACATCGGTACGGATTTTAATGGAACCTCTCCCTTAGCAAACGGGAGCGGTATTCTCATTGAGAGTAGCTCTCAAAATAATATCATCGGTGGCTCTTCCATTGAGGAGCGAAACATAATCTCAGGCAATTCAATACATGGCGTGGAGATAAAGGGTGTAAACACTAGCGGCAATTTAATTAAAGGCAATTATATTGGTACTGACTTGAATGGCACTGCCGCCTTACCTAATGCCTATGGGATCTATATACATAACTCACCGCAAAGCAACACTATAGGCGGAACTATGGCTGGAGAGCGTAATATCATATCTGGCAATACCGCAAATGGTGTATCAATATATATTGGCTCAAACAACAATATAGTCAAAGGTAACTACATCGGCACGGATGTTACTGGCACTACAGCCTTGGCAAATACTGCTCATGGAGTATATTTAGGGTTTAGTTCAATTAACAACATTATTGGCGGCACAGCGGCCGGGGCAGCAAATGTCATCGCCTATAACGGTGATGGAGCAGGCGAATATGGCATCTATGTAGAAAGTGTGGGAACCGATGGAAATATCATATCTGCGAATTCCATTTTTGAAAATTTTTCTTCAGGCATCAAACTCGCTGGTGATGGTGCTAACAATGATCAAGCCGCACCCAGCATTACTACTATCACACCCAATGGCGTCAACCTGGATATCACTGCTACATTAACATCGGGAGACACCATCGAATTCTTCCGGGCTAATAATAGTGTTACGCCTGTAGTCACACCAGACGGTAGTTCAGCTGGTGAAGGTTTTTTGTTCCTTGGCACTTGCCAAGATGATACCGGTGGTGGCGCACCAGCCTGTAGCGGCCCATATATTAATACGATTTCCGATGCTGATGCCTCAGCGGGTACTGTGCAAGTCACTCTACTCTCTTCAGGTTTTAGTGGCAATGACTACCTCACTGCTACTACTACTGACGCTATCAATGGGACATCTGAATTTGCGATAAACATGCAGGCACCAGCCGTCTTTACGATCACCGGCAAGATCTTCGAAGATGCTGATTTTAACGGAAGCGCTTCTGACTGGGACGGAGGCATCAATGATTCAGCCCTGCAAAATGTTGAAGTCGAACTTTATGATGATGCAACCAACAATTGGATCAAAGATGCAGATGCACAAACTAATGCGAGTGGTGATTTCATCATCTCTGGTATTTCAGACGGCACCTACAAGGTTCGAGTTCGTACTGCCTCAATCGCTGATGCCGATACGATACCTACTGGTGGGTTGAATGCCACGGTGCCGGGTACTTGGCCGTACCCATTACCAGAAATGTCCTGGGGTAATGGCAATGCCCTATATGGTGGTCAGTCCGTCACGGTGGACGATACAACCACTGCTGACAATGCCTCTCCTGGGCCGGGAGATACTTATGTAACTATCACAGTGAGTGGAGGTAATGTTTCTAATGTAAATTTTGGTTTCGCCTATAATCTTATTGTTAATAAAGATGACGACAGCAATGCTAATAACTTACTAAGCAAACAAGGTTCATTGCGTCAGTTCATCAAGAATGCTAACGCAATTGGGAGTGGAGATTGTACTGCAAATCAAACCTGGAATTGCAGTGAATTTCGTATACCTGTAACTCAGTTGAATGGCAATGGTGTGGCTACTATTACACCTGGTATCGCTTTACCTAGTCTCAGTGATACAACTAGTGGTACAAGTATTGACGGTAGCACACAGACAACTAACATCGGCGATAACAACACCAATGGACCGGAGATTGAGATTGATGGTGGCGCTGTTTCTCCAGCGTTTCACGGTTTTAAAATAACGTCATCCGACAATAAAATTCAAGGGTTAACCATAGGTGGATTTAATAGAGTCAACTATGCGGGAATATTAATTTCGGGTGCTACAGCAACGAACAATAGAATCGTTGGAAATTACATTGGCACAAATTTCGATGGTAGTTTGTCCAATATAAATTATCGAGGCATTCAAATTGAAAACAGCTCCCAGCTCAATTTCATTGGCGGTTCAACTGTAGTTGAGCGAAATGTCATATCCGGCAATATTAAAGATGGTGTCTATCTTATTGGAGCCAACGTGAACAACAATATTATTTCAGGTAATTATATCGGTACAAATGCGGAAGGCTCAACAGCAATCGATAATAGTTCGGGGATTACGATTTATGATGGTGGACAAAATAACATCATAGGTGGTTCAAATCCAGGAGAAGGAAATGTGATCTCTGGTAATTCAGGGAGTGGAATCCAGATCGCCACTGCTAATACAACTAACAATCAGATCAAAGGTAATTACATTGGGACTGACCCCACTGCTACCAATGCAGTAGGAAACAGCATAGGAATTCTAATTACATTAGGCGCTCATGACAACATCATTGGGAGTGCCACAGCCGAAGATCGCAACATAATTTCAGGAAACTCCAACGAGGGAGTTAAGATAACAAGTGCAGGCACAGATTCGAACAAAGTTATAGGTAACTATATTGGAACAGATAGCAGCGGTACAGTGGCACTACCTAACTTTAATGGCGTTAATGTAGCCTGGGGCGCAATGAACAACACTGTTGGTGGTACGCTGCCTGGTGAAAGAAATATTATTTCTGGAAATACAACATATGGGGTCAAAATTGAAAGTGGAAGCGCCAGTGACAACTATGTTATAGGAAATTATATTGGTACAGATGTAACTGGTTCTGTAGCGTTAGCCAATAGATGGGGAGTGGCTATTTTAGCTACCCATAATAATTTCGTCGGCGGTCCATCAGCGGAAGAACGAAATATTATCTCGGGAAATTCTGAATCCGGAGTCTACCTCTATTATACAAATGCCAATAGCAACCAAATAAAAGGTAACTATATTGGCCTCGATGTAACAGGCACCCTGGCATTACCCAATGATATTCATGGTGTACATATCGGAAACAGTGCACAAAATAACGTTATCGGTGGTGTGAGTACTAACGAAGGTAATGTTATTGCCTACAACGGAAGCTCTACTAACAATTATGGAATTTACATTACCGATGCATCAAGCGATGGCAATATTATTTCTGGCAACTCAATTTTTAATAACTTCGACAAAGGTATAAAGCTCGCTGGTAATGGCGCTAATAACGATATAGCACCTCCTACCATCGACAGTTTAGTTCCTATTGGCGAAAACTTTGAAATTGCGACCACTCTAAATCCAGGTGATAGTATTGAATTTTTCAGAGTGAACAATTCATCAACGCCTACCGTTGCTCCTGATGCTGTTGGTTCAGGCGAAGGGTTTTTATTTCTTGGCACCTGTCAGGATGATAGCGGTGGTGGTGCGTTGTCCTGTGGTGGTCCACACATCGACAATATCACAGATGCTAATCCTAATGGGGGAACGATACATGCGACATTGCTCTCCACAGGTCTTAATAGCGGAGACTATGTCACAGCAACAACTACCAATTCAATCAGCGGGAGTTCTGAGTTTTCGATCAACGCTTTGATAGTTACTCCAATCAACATCTCTGGAATATGCAAGCAATTCGATCAAGTTACGGACTGCACCGATGTCGGTACTATACGAGTAGCGGTCAATGGAATACTGCAAGATGAAGTGCAATCTCTAGTATCGGGAAGTTGGAGTATTGAAAATATTTCACAACCCTCAGCTAACGACGTAATCACTGTATTTATTGACGAGGCGGATGATCTCAACGAAGCAATTGCCATCAGTAAATATCAAGGCACTGGTGATATCACCGGTATTGAATTGATCTCGCAACAACTAAGCCTCGGTAGCAATAACAACGTTGCTCTCACCAATAGCGAAATAGCGCTCTATGATAACTCCCAAAGCGGCGATGAAGATATCTTTCACGAAGTGGATTTAGATAACAATTTGACATTGGATATAACAGGCGTGTTTGATGACGCAACATTACGAATAAAATCTGGCACAACTTTTCAACCAGAGACTAGTGGCAACAAACAGATTACAGCACATAATCTGACTATCAACGGTACGTTAAACGCAAATAATAATATTTTTAATATCAGCGGAAACTGGATTAACAATGGTGTGTTCAATGCTGCATCATCATTGGTGAATTTTGATGGAGTTTCCCAGGTTATTGATGGCTCTACGACTTTCTATAATCTAACAAAATCTGTTGTTACTTCCGACAGCTTAACTTTTAGTGCTGGCCATGCCTTTTCCGTAAATGGTGATCTTGTTTTGACGGGAAGTTCTGGGCAATTGCTGTCTTTGATTTCATCATCACCGACAAACGCTTGGTATTTAACCATGGGAAATGGCACTCAGTCTATTGACTATGTATCCCCTCAAAATTCGGATGCCAGTGGTGGTGTTACTATAACTCCAGTGTTAGGTCAAAGCGCAGACCTGGGGGGCAATGTGAATTGGGGCTTTGGAACAGCAGTAAACAGTATTGATGCCGAAATCACACCAAATAACATTAGCATTGGCGCAACGGGATTAGAGTTCACTTATAACCTGCTGCCAGTAATTAATCCAGAGAATACTGGAATTGATGTCTTCGAAATCACTGCGCCATTAGGCTATAAAAACCTTTCAGTGACTAGCGTATCCGTGGCTGGCGATGACTTTATTCTGGGCGAAAGCTGCCCTACGCTGACCGCCAATGAATATTGCGGAAATGTGGTAGATCAAAATATAATTATAAGCTTGGGCACTAAGGTTACAACAACACTTACCCCAACCCAAGCTGTTTTTAGCGCAGATGCACCGGATGTTATTGGCAGTGCTGACTTTACAGCAAAAGTGAATGACAGCAAAACACCCAGTATCGCGGGTCAAAGTGTTACAGCAGGAAATGCGGATAGTGATGTTACAAATGAGAATAGCATCACGGTCTTTGTTGCAGGTAATGCTGTTACCAGCGTTACCGGTGAAATCAATCCATCACGAGTCACTATCAATCAACAGGATCAAGAATTAAGTCTTTTCATCTTACCTACGATTGTGACCGGCAATACCGGCTTTGATACACTCACACTACACGTTCCCGATGGTAGTGATTATGCTGATCTACTAGCAACCTCTGTCATTGTTGGTGAAGATGACAGCACAGAAACATTAATCGCCGGTGAAAACTGCCCAGTACTTACAATCGGTGAATATTGTGCCACTTCTTCCGGAAACATTTTGACAATCATGTTAGCTGACAAGATTACAATCGATCAAACTCGATTACAATTAAATTTCCAAGTCGATACACCCAGCCTGGCTAGCAGTGAAACCTTTCATTTCAGCGTAGACGATAGCTTAACACCCACGATATCGGCACAAGCGGGTGCCGCAGGAGATGCCGATACGAACGCCGATAATGGCAACACCCTGACATTAACCGCGCGTTTGGGCACCGATCCGAGCCTATCCACCTTTGATGTTTCACCAAACACAGTAATCGCAGACGGAAAAGCTGAAGCGATCTTACAAGTGGTGTTGCGAGACGGTGAAAACCAAGCTGTGGATGACAAACTGATAACTATCACTTCTGATCGTGGTGAAATGGATAGTATTGAATACGGACCGTTAACAACGGAAGATAAAAACATAAGCAATGCCAAAGTAGATCCAACTGTCACTTCATCGAATCTACGTTATCAAAAAAGTGACAATAGTGGTTTGGTAGAAGCACGGATTCGATCCACGGTCGGAGGGGTTGTCACCCTCACCGCCACCGATGCGGATGGTGTGGAGCTACTCACAAAACCTGAACTATTCTTCACTCAAGGTGATGTCTTACAACTAAGTAAACGGGCCAACACACGCAAAGTCGTAGTCGGTGATGTGGTAACTTATATCATCGATATTCAAAATACCGTGGATCGTGATATTGTATCGGTGAAACTGCAAGATACGATTCCTCCTAACTTCAAGTATCACCCCGGTAGCGCACGATTAGGTGATATTGTATTAGCTGATCCTACAGGACAACGAACTTTAACATTTGACATCGGCACTCTTCCGGCGATGGTCGATAGCAACCGTAATGGTATTGCTGATAATGGTGAGACTGGTGCGGTTAGTTTAATCTATCAACTGGTCGTCGGTGCCGGTGCACGTCCTGGAGATTATCCCAACCGGGCACATGCTATTGATGTGTGCCAAGCGTGTCAGATATCCAACTATGCTGAAGCCATCGTCGAAGTCGTCGTCGATCCGTTATTTGATCTGGGCAACATCATCGGTAAAGTGTTTAATGATATTAACGGCAATGGTAGCCAAGATGAAGACCTCAGTGAGTTTGGCATTGCTAATGTGATGGTGGTGCTAGACAACGGCACCTATGTGCTTACCGATGAACATGGCCGTTACCACTTTCCGGCAGTACTACCGGGAGACCGCTTATTGAAGGTAAATATCGGCACACTCCCGAAAGGCAACATTCTCACTTCGCCAGTTACTCAGGTAGTCACGGTTACACCCGGTTTATTAACCAAAGCTAACTTTGGTACCAGCATGTTGGTAATCGAACAACAGGAAAGATTAGGTAAAGAAGGCAAAACCGCTTCGAAGTTACAGCGCGTCCTCACTGACTCACCATTGCAATTTGTAGGTTCACTAACCCAATTTACCTTGCTAGCTAACGGTGTGGAGATGGTTCTGCCAACAGTTAATGTAACGATGCGCAGTGGATTTCAGGGTGGAGATACCCAAATATTGAACTACAGAAACAATATCCTCAGTAGCTCATTGAGTTTTGTTCTTGATGTCAATCGTACTAAAGCTATCAAACAGTGGAAAATTGAAATCATTCAACCGGGTGGTCAATTAATCAAATCATTTTCAGGTAAGGGTGATCCACCTAAACAATTAGATTGGAACGGTTTAGATCAGCGCGGTAAACCACTATCCCCCCAATCACTCTATCTTTACCAGCTGGAAGTGAGTTATGTGGATGGTAGTAAAGCACGCAGTGCATTGCGCTTGTTAGGTGTTGATCGTGAGGCAGTAATCTCTCTTACTTTACCGGAGACTGTTTTTATTGATGGTCGTTCAGAAATAACTTTAGAAACAAAAATACTGCTGAGGCAAGCCACGCAACTGCTGCGTCAGTTTCCACAAGAAAACTTGGTGATCCAAGGTGCAACAGCGACTACAGTCGACAATGTGCTGCTTTCGAAACAGCGAGCCAACGCTGCGGCGCGTTACCTGATAAAAAACGAAGCTATTGAGGCAGACCGGATTGAAACCCGATGGGATGGCGATATCATCATCAGCGAATCCACAGGGCTCAGTCGCCGTTTAGTTATGAAAGATCAAGTCAGACAAATCGCCATGGAAATTCGTGAGCGGCCACGCGTGCAACTCAATAGTCGATCACTCGCTGTGGATGAGGTCGGCCGTTTTCAATACCGTACCAACAAAAATAAACTCGCCGACGTCTGGCACTTTTTATTAAGCCATGCAGATGGTCGTTCTGTGGAAACGCAGTTACACCTACCGACCTTGGACATCATCACTCCCGAATCAGAGCGCTGGCTTTATCATGGACAGCAGAATGATGATTACAACATTGGCGAACTAGCCTATATCGACACCCTGCTTGAGGAGGAGATCTCAGCACGTTATCGCTTGCGCGGCAAAGCCGAACCCGGCAGCTTGCTAACCATTGATGGAAAATCGGTCGACGTAGACCACAAGGGTGAATTTACATTACCACTATCATTAAAAACCGGTTTGAATCGTCACTATCTGGTGGTCAGTAATCGACAAGGATTACGCCGTATTGCCACATTAGACTTGACCCTGGCCCACCACTACCGCAACGGCCATCCTTTCTACTTTGATCTGCCTGAGCCAGAGATGCAGCTGACTATTCCACCCGACGGTATGTTATTGACTCGACCTATCTATACTATCAAGGGGATAACAGACATGAGCCATCGCGTCGAGATTAACGATCAAGAAATCGGTATCGACAAAGAAGGTCGGTTTAGTAAACAGCTACAGCTCAAGCCTGGTGAAAACACCATTCAAGTTCGCACCACTGATCGTGGAGGTTTTGTTAGCACTATTGAACGCACGGTTATTGTTAATGAGACGCCCTACTTCTTCATGGCCTTCGCTGATGGCAAAATCAGTCAGCTCAAGCGCAGTGGTTATCTCGCAGGAACCGGTAGTGATAAAGAGAAAGAAGTGCTGACCGAAGGACGACTTGCCTTCTATTTCAAAGGCTGGGTGAAAGGCAAATATCTAGTCACCTCTGCATTTGATAGTGGCCAAGGTAACATCAGTGATATCTTCAGTGATCTGAATCATTCACAAACTGAACGTTTACTTACCAATCTCGATCCAGAGACACATTATCCAGTCTATGGGGACGATAGCACTTTGGTCAATGATGTACAGAGTAGAGGTAAATTCTATCTAGCGATTGAGAGCAATACCTTGCAAGCCAAGCTGGGCAATTTTGCTTTACAGTGGAGTGAAACCGAACTAGCAAATTATCAGCGTACATTATATGGGCTGCGTGCCAGTTATCAAAGTGAAAGCAAGGTGGGTAATAACAAAACAGATTACGAAGAAGATAATAATAATCAACGATCCATCACCGAAACAGATCTGTTTATCAGTGATGTCAATCAAATTCACGTGCGGGATGAGATCCTCACCACCGGTGGCTCACTCTATTATCTTAGCCATAACCAGGTAATCGAAGGTAGTGAGCAAATCACTTTGGTGGTCCGTGATCGAGAGACTGGCCTATTACTTTCCCGTACTCCGCAAACCCAAAACAAAGATTACACGATCGATTACGATCAGGGACGTTTGCTGTTCAACCGCCCTCTTTCGAACCTTTCGTCTGATGATCGACTGGCAGACAGTGGATTATTTGATGGCAATTCGCAAACTTTGCAAGTGGATTATGAATATCAAAACGAAGATTTTGAAGAGAACGGTGTGGGTCTACGTGCGAGTCATCAATTAGGAAATGTGCGTTTGGGTGGGACTTATCTGCAGGATGATCCCGGTACTGGTCAGTACACACTGCAAGGCATCGATGCGGAGATCGATTTATCACGCGATAGTCGACTCTTTATTGAACTGGCCGCCAGTGAGGGAGTGGATGGCTATAACTATATTAGTGAGGATGGCGGCTTAAGCTTTCGTCAACAACGCACAAATCAAACTGTCACTCCTACACTGGGCCATAATCTCAATCAGCCGCTTAGTACACTCAATCCATTGTTGGAAAATTCACAAAGCCTTGAAAAAAGTGGTCAAGCCTGGAAAATCAGTGGCGAAATGGATGTCGGCGCCTGGATGGAAAATCCTGATCGCTATAAAGCTGCTTTCTATCTGAAACAACTCGACGAAGGATTTATTGCGAATGGTGCTTTTTTAGAGCAAGGGCATCAAAAAGCGGGAGTAAACATAAGTGCTAAACTCACTGAGCAAGATCAACTGCGTGCGCGTATTGATCTCGATAACAGTTTTGATATTAAAGGTTATAGTCGCCTGTTTAACCTGCAATGGTTACATCGCCAACAGAGCGTGACGATTACCAGTGAACTGCAATCCCAAAGTACTCCGAGTAGCGAGCAAAGTCTGGCAGTAGTGAAAATTGAAAAACTGTGGAACGAGGTAATAACCACCAGCGCTGAACAGCAATTAACCCTTAGCGGAGAAGCGAACAAGCAAACCCATATGGGGGCACAAATTCAAGCAACGGAACATATTGCTGTGGAAGGTAAAGTCGGCGTGGGTGATCGTGGTGAAGCGGCGCAAGTGGGAGTAACTTACGATGATGGTCAGCGACGAGTCTATGTCACGGAAAAAGTCACAGAAGACAACACGGGTATGCAAGCGCAATCCACCATTGTCGGTTCAGAATCCAAACTCGGTAACGGTAAGGTTTATACCGAACATCAATGGCAACAAACCACTCAAACAAACAACGGCAACAGCACGACAACAGATCGCACACTTGCTGTGGTTGGCTCACAACAGAACTGGGATTTACACCCTGGACTTAACCTGAAAATACTCGCTGAGATCGGTGACATCCAAACGCAGGAAGGTAACAGCAAACGCTATGTTGCCGGCAGCGGATTGAGCTACAGCCAACCCCAAGCCTGGAAAGCCAGCACCTATCTGGAATGGCGATTAGAACGTGGGGTAACAGCACGATCGCAATGGTTGAGCAAAAACGCGATCGAGATCAAACTCGATCCTGACTATACGCTGCTCGGTAAATTGAATATCAGTTTAACCACAGACGACAAACAACAAAAAACCGAAGCAGCATTTGAAGAGCGCAGCATCGGCCTTGCGTATCGTCCCACCACGCATGATACATTCAATGCTCTTGGACGCTACAGCCACATGAAAGATCAACGTCCCTTAGGACTCAATCCAGGTGAAGATAGAACACACATGAGTGTCGTCTCACTTGATTTCCATTATGACATCACCCATAAACTGGCGTGGACGGAAAAACTAGCGGGAAGAATCAAAAATAATACGGTCGCCAATCTACCCACCGTCACAACGCAAACGACACTGATGATTCATCGCTTGGATTATCAACTGCCCAAAGCACTCGGCATCGGCTCTGAGTACCGCATCCTCTCTGTTGATCTCACGCAAGATCAACGTAGCGGCTGGCTTTCCGAACTCACCTGGCAAGCGAATAAACATGCCCGGCTGGGTGTGGGCTATAACTTCACAGACTTCAGTGATAGTTTGTATCAAGTGAATAGTTATTCGGAAAAAGGCTGGTTTTTGCGTATACAGGGGGGATGGTAAAACTACGCTCAGAAAAACAAATGTTTTTTCTGAGCGCAAATCCTAAATATCAATGTGCATGCGTATGATTATGCCCTCGCACTCTATGCATATCCCAGTTACCACACTTGGGACAACGATGAGAACGAAATGTCGCTATATGCCAGAGGGAAACCAACGGCCCTAACACTACCAAATATATAATTCCAGTAATCCCCGCAACGACAAAACCTATTAGCCACATTACAATATCAATGGTTAAACTCGCGTATTCATCATGCACAGGATGACCGACATAACCACAGCTACTACATTCTTTGTCTTTCATGAGAGCACCTCCAATTACTCAATAAATTGAGTAGAAAAAACTGTTTGGTATGGACAAGAAAGTCGCCCAAAGAAGAGGTAAAAGAAAACAATCGTTTTGATGGGTATAAATTAATAATTATATAAAAGTATAGTTGCTATAACACAGTTAAACCATATTTAAACAATAAATGTTTTTATAGGGATATCTAATTTATTTAAGAAAGATAAATATTGCTGAGCGTAGCGATAAATAGTTCCCCCAAAATTAGAACGAAACTTGAATCTCGTGTAAACCTTTGCAAAAACACAGCTAATTTAAACCATAAAAAAATAATCACGTTCCACTGAAAATTAGTTAATTTTTAATCAATTAGTGTCGTTAAATTCCTTGAATAGAAAATGATGTAATTCACAGTTTTTCACATTAATGATTGACAGCGAATTTGTCGTAAAAGTGAGAACGAATTCACAAAATCTATCAAAATTCCAAGTTAACTAATAAGTTCTATTGATTCTAGAATAATTGGTTGCTGGGAAGCTGCAAAACACCAATAAAAATAATATGACACCGGGACTTAAAAATCCCATTTGAGAGAGCAACCAATAAAAGGGGTTCTAATATGAGCACTACGACATTTAGTAATGCGCGTAGATCTAACTTTAGAAACGTTAAGCTTAAACGAAACAGAACGGCAGAAGAAAGTTATTCCTTGTGGCAAAAAGTTCTTCAGGTTTCTAAAAAAAGTAATGCAACAATTTCTGAAATCAGCGAGATTGTTGCTCAGGATGTTAGCTTACAACAGGAAGTTATGGGTTTGGCTCGGTGCGCTAAAAATTATAATGATCGCTCCGTCACATCTATTGAGCAAGCAATAATGCTCGTTGGTGTTGACAAGATATGTTCAGCTGTAGAAGAGCGACGCAAACTAAAACTTAGTGCTTAATTTTATGAGCTATAGCCTGGCAAAGAATTCAGTAACTGCCAGGCTCCTCTTCTTTTCTATCAGGATATTTCGCAAAACAACCCTTTGCTGCTCTGTACCTAAGAGAATTATCCGACAAGCGCCCATCAAATTGAAATCCGGAAATCACATCCTCATAGTAAATCGAGCAACTGTGTTTTAAGGCAAAATTCTGCCCTACCAATCTATCCTTTAGATAAATATTAAATTCCCACCAACGCCACAATCTTAATCTGGATAATCACACATTGCTTCATAACATGTTTGATTTCCCAGCAACATCAAATATTTCTTATATTTTATTATGCTGTTTGTACTAATGGAATAATATTTTCATCACGCTTTTCTTGTAAGAACTGAACAAGGCGTGGGAATATATCTTTATCATTATCTTTACCCATAAACACATCTTGATGGCCGTATTCTGGAAAAACATGTAACTGATGATATCCAGGCCGTTGGGCATCCAGTTTTTCATGACAGATGATATTTGAGTTGGTGAATACCTTATTATCTTTTCCAGTCATAAATAATATTGGCGTTTCAATATCCTTAGCGACGTCCATATAATTATCAGGTAAGGCGTCGTATTGACTATCTTCCGGGAACATTTTCACAGCACCACCATCTGCCTTGTTTAACATTTTTGACACATGACGGTGATAATTCATTGCAGTTGCCCCATAAAGATCACCACCTCTACGATGAGTGACATCATGTAGGTTTTTATGATGATACAACGCTGGCCAGCCAGTGCCCCACATCAAACTCAACATGTGGCAAGCCGGCTCATCACATTCACGATGAAACAGAGAAACTGCCTTTGATAATATTTTCCCTCGCGATAAACGGGCATCTTCAGACCAACGCGGTGATACATAAGTGATATCCAGCACTTGTTCAAGAATAGTCGGAAAAACAGTAATCTTGAATTTTGACCAGGCAGGAACCCGTGGTGTAAGGCCAATACTGTTTGATATGCAACTTGTTATACCCTTCACCGTTTTAGCTGCCAGGGCCATTAAAAAGCTCATGGAACCCAAACAGTGACAAATAACATGAATACGTTTGTCCGGGCCAACCTGCTTGCGTATCTCTTCAATGGCGGCTGGGTGATCGTAAAGTGCGCAATCATCCATGCTATATTTTGTCGGAAACAAATTGTAACTGTGGCGATTACTCATGCGAAAATCGAAAGACCAAACATCAGTAAAACCATTATCCTGTAAATAACTCACGAGATTATAATGCTCTGGCATGATGAACATGTCCGTCGATGTCGTCAGCCCATGAATAATCATAACAATATCATCACAATCATCACGCTTGAATCGTTGTAAACTTAAACCTAATTTATCTTCGGTTGAAAAATTGTAAGTTTTAATTTCGCAATCTTTGACACCTTCAGTGGTGTACAGTGGAATTTCTCTTTGCATCGTACTACCTCCCTTATAGTTGATAGTTTTTCATTCTCGGACAGCCTCTTAGGGTTCGATAAATTCAGCAATGCGTTCTGCCAATGCTGCGATAGTACGTGATGGATTTAATCCAATGGCTTTAGGAATAATTGAGCCATCAGCAACATATAAGCCTGGATATCCAAACACTTCACCTTTATGATCCACTACGCCGTTCTGTTTGTTGTTTGCCATACGGCAACCTCCCAACGGATGAGGAGTTACTAAATCTTTCATAAACTTCCAGCTAGGCGGCACCAAAGGTGTTCCATCAGTCACCTGAGTTAATTTTTTATGCATATCGATCATGGCTTGCACCACATGCTCTGATTTTTCGATATCCCAATCAAGATTCATTTTTTTGCGAAAAGGAGGCAGTAAACTACGTGATAAATGCAAACGACCATCAGATGCATCCACAGATTGACCAAACCAGGGCATTATGCAAGAAAGCGGATTTCGATCACGTACAGCAAGCGATATTCCGTTAAACATCAAACCTAATTTTGAATTGGAAATGCCATCTTCCAAAACATTTCCGAGAACATCAGGAAAGCCACCATCTTCTACAAAAAAGCGATTACCATCAATTTCGCCATCAAGAAAATCAATCGCACAAGTGATGGTTGGTCCTTGAGTAGGAGAAATTTCACGACCGGGATACGCGGCAGGCGTTAAAAAATCACCATTGGAACTCCAACTCAAACCCAATTGATCACTGATATCAGGCAGGCTCCCATACTCGTCTCGACAGCGCAGCAATAATTCATTGGAGCCCATTGTACCGGCAGCAACAATAATCTTCTTGGCGTTTAAACTACCGGCAATCAATTTTTCGTTTGCTGAATCGATGCGATCAAAATCAACTCGATAGCCGCCGGTTTCGAGCTGAGAAATTTTATTCACCAAATGCATGGGTTTCACCACCGCACCATGCTTTTCTGCTTGAGGAATATAATTCAGATCTAAGGTATTTTTTGCCTGAATACTACAACCAATATCGCAATTTCCACAATGTATACACGTTCCCTGACTCACACCAAAGGCATTGATGTGAGTCGTTGACTTATCTTCGTTGAACGGATCATCCAGCTGATAAGTCCACTCTTTATCGAACGTAACAGCCAATGGCAGCATTCGAAAACGATCACCGTAACCAGCAGCATCAGCAGCGGTTTTCATCAACTTTGTGCGTTCAGTCCATTGATTATCCGGCAACTGCTGAACATTCATCATCTCGCCGGTTTTCTGGTAATACGGTTTCAATCCGTTATAAGTAATTTCTTCCGGCCAGCCTTCGTCAAAACTAAATTCTTCCGCTTCCACAAATACATTTGCATAAATAAGCGAACCACCGCCTACACCACAGCCCTGGGCAACCGCCATGTCATCAAATAATTGTAAGTCGATCCAGCCATTATGTTTTTGTGGTTCATCACCAGACCACCACCAATGATCATCCGGGTTGCGAGGATACTCTTCGGGTTTCCATCGACGGCCACGTTCCAGCACACAAACCGACAATCCCTTTTCAGCTAATCGACACGCACTAACCGCCCCGCCAAACCCACTACCAATAATAATGACATCATAATCCAATTGATTACTTCGAGATTGTTCCTGCGCTTTCTTTTCTGAACGAAATTTTGGAATCACATAACTATCCCACAAACTACCTGTAAAAAATCCGCCAAATTTTGCAACTACTTTCGCTTTTTCACTCTTAGAATCAGTTCCGGTAACTTCAATAGTCGAAAGCAACTTGGATAGTTGAACAACACCCAGATGCAATATGCCAGCACCAATCACTTCTCCTTGTTTATTATTCCCTTTATAAAGAGTTGTAAACAAGGTAGTTGTATCAGACCATAAATCAAAACCACCGTCGTCTTTTACTTCTTTATATCCTGCCAGATAATAGTCCTGCCCTTGATGATTAAATGCTAATTCATAAATCATATGCGTAGCATTAGGATCATCTGTCGGCTTAAATAAATTAAACACACCCTGCTTCGCTTCAAGACATTTACCAAAAGGTGTGAAATCAACACTGCCCGTTAAACTGCCCAGATGATAGGGGTCACGAATAAATTTATCCAAATCATCAATTGCTACTTCAGCATGCATTGCCAGTTGAGTGTCATTTAATTCACCTACTTTTGCACCGGCTTCTGGATAAATTTCCCCCAAGGAAAAGTCACCCGCCATCGTTTCCTTAAATATTATTCCTAATCCTTTTGTGCTCATATTATGATCCTTATTATCCGCTGACAACTTTTTTTATTTCTTCTTTAACTTCCTCGGCGAGATAACTTCCCTGTTTCATTTCTCTCAATCCATCTGTCACGGAAATTACAGGTTGATATCCCAGCGATTGTTTTATTTTCTGAATATTGTATTTTCGTGGTAAACCAACAAATGACCATTCAAATCTCGAAATAGGTGGATCTGATTTGATTCTCAAAATTTTCCAGATGGCTTCCACAACACCAGCCAGATATCTTACCAGGCGACTTGACATGTTTTTTGTCGGTATCGTGATATTTTGCGTATCCAGCAGTCCACCTATAACCTCTTTCACTGATCGCGGTTGATCATCTGTTACGTTGTAAATCTGTTTATCTTCACCATGATCGAGCGCAAGAACAATGGCATGCACCACATTGTTTACATGCACCGTTTCAATTACGACATCACCGTGATCTAACCAGGAAAATTGGCCGTTATTTATTTTTTCAATCATCGTTGTGAGTGCAGAAACCCCAGGACCCCAGATAAATGTGGGACGTAAAACAATACATTCCATGTCGCTTTTACGCTCGATCAACCAGCGTTCTGCAAGTTGTTTGGCTTTGCCATAATATGAGTTAGGCTCAAGATAAGGAAAACTTTCATCGATGTTTTCAAGTGGCTTATCATTCTGAAGCACCGATTCGGAGCTGATATAGATAAAACGTTTGATATGTTGTCGTGATGCTGCGTCAAATAATTCTCGCGTGACATCAATAATATCCCGTTGAAAAAAGGACCAATCACCCCAGAATTTAACAGGGGATGCTGCATGAATAACAACATCATGACCAGCAAGTTGCTCTTCATAACTTGATAGTCGACATAAATCACCAATAACAGTTTCGCAACCCATATGGGCTAGTTTTTCAGCGGATGATTCACTTCTTGCAAACGCAGTTACCTCATGGCCTTCCTTTAGCAGTCGCTTTATTAGATGCTTTCCCAGAAAACCAGAACCTCCAGTAACAAATAGTTTCATGAAATCTTGCCCCCGATCTATTAATAAACAACAAAAAGACTTTTACTAATTAAAGATCAATATAGAATAAACGAAGTCCATCATCAATGACTTCATTAAGCAGACTTTCATTTGATGTGTATTGCAGAGAATCGCATAACAGTTAAAATCGAAATGTCAGTTTTTCTAGATAAACTCTGCGGGTTAGTACTACATTCACATTCTCTATAGATTACAACTTTCAGTTATCTTTTCATTGAATAACAATTAATGATAGATGATGCTAAGGAAATCAAATTGGCAATTCAAACTGATTTTGAATAACTGACTCCATTGAACTTCCCATAGTCATCAGTATTGTATCGGCAATTGGTGTTAACTGCTTTTCAATATAATGTTCATAGTTCAATGGAGACGTATGGCATTCCAACGTCTCCGGTCCGTTCATTGTGATCACATATTCAATCCAGCTTGCGTTTCTGTAGCGGGTGGGCTGGTTATTATTGATGAAATACTCTTCTGCTTTAATAGCTGCCTGTGCATGGGGTGGTATATTTTTTTGGTAGTCTTTAAGTTTTTGTCTAAGTCGTTTTCGATAAACCAATTTGTCGTCATAAAGGCCGGCTTTCAGATCAGCTACGATAGTCCTTATGTATTCATCATAAGCTTCATTATTAAACACTCTTTCGTACAAATTCTGTTGGAACTCTCTAGCGAGTAGCGTCCAATCTGTTCTTACTGTTTCCAGACCCTTAAATATTATTTTTCTATTGCCAATTTTATCTTCTATCATACCAGCATAGCGTTTTTTGCTGCCTTTTTCTGATCCACGAATGGTGGGCATAAAAAACTTTATGAAATGTGTTTCATATTCCATTTCTAAAAAAGACTCAATACCATAATCCCTTTTAAGTGCATCGTACCAATATTGATTAATATGGTGTATCAAGTTTGAGCCTATTTCATCAGCTCTGGATCTTTCAACCCGGCTGCCCAGGGCTACAAAGACAGAATCTGTATCACCATAAATGACGGAATAACCCTCTTTTTCAATTAATTCAACGGTTTTTAAAATCACATCATGACTACGTTTTGTGATAGAACTAGTGAGGCGAGAATCGTGGATTCGGCAACCCGGTGTACCTAACACACCATAGAATGAATTCATGATAATCTTTATCGCTTGCGACAGTGCTTGGTTATCATCTTGTTTGGCTCTATCTCGCGCTTGCCAAAGCTGTTTAATAATATCAGGTAGAATATTTTCAGTTTTGGAAAATTTTGCTCCATCGTATCCTGCAATAGTTTCACTCTCATCTTCATTGAGTGCCGCTATTCGTCCATAAGGATCCACTTTAAATGTGCGAATAATGCTTGGGTACAGACTTTTGTAATCCAGCACTAACACACTATCATGCATTCCCGGAACTGAATTCATAACATAACCGCCCGGTGAACTCAGCCTGCCTTCATAATCACCAATATTCGGTGCCACGTAACCTTTACGATGCAACCTTGGTAGATACAAATTGTCAAATGCTGCTACCGAGCCACCGATCCGATCCATTTCCAGGCCAGTCAGCCGCGCCCGTTCAAGCGCAAAATTTATCAGATTTGTGTGCCTAAAAATATCCCAGACCAACTGGCAATCTTCCAGGTTATATTCTGCCAACGATTGTTTGTCTTCTCTAAACTGACGCTGTATCTCTTTTGCTTTAAATAACGGATCATGATTTTTTTCACTATGAATCAGTTTCCCCCGTCCAAGCAACTCATTACCCACAGATTCTAGTGAAAAACTTTTGAATGTATAGGTGGCACTTTTTAGCGTATCAATACCATCTAACACAACACGACCAGGAATGAGTAAAAAATAACGTCCACTATCACCCTGCTGTTGTCGCCATACTGCTTTCGATTGCTGACGACCAATTTTTAACGGAATTTTAAATTGATCCGCTTTATTTTGTAAAAATCTAAAATCAAAATTTATCACATTCCAACCGATGAATACATCAGGGTCTATATCTTCAACCCAGGTTAGAAAACGCCTTAATAGCTCAGACTCATCACTCAAGTACTCAATACTGTTTTCTTCATCATATCCTTGTTCATGTTTATTGATCATCAAAACACGTTTGACTTCATTCGTTACAAATGCGATTGAAAAAAGCTCATTACTTGAAAAATCAGTTTCTATATCAAATGACATCACCTTCAAATCAGGCTGATATTCGTCCGGGTTTATTCGTGGATTGACAATAAAACTTGAAAAAACATCAGAATGGATAGCTACCGGGCCAGTCAAAAAGCGTTCCGTGAGAAAACGTTCTGCCGGCCGGATATCAGATTCAAGACAACGGATATTATTTTGCTGCAGTATCTCTCTTGCTTGATAGAGCTGTTGTTGAGATGGAAAATAAACACCCGCCATTGCCTCTGATTCAAAGTTTTTTAAATCAAGAGGTTTTATTTGACTGTTCGAGAATTTAGATAACAGCGCTTTTACATAATGAATATCATCCTGACGTATAAAAAAGAGCACTTGCTGCCGATTGATAATCACTTTAAGTGGCCCGGCTTCACTGCTGAACCAAAATTCAAGCTGCACACCATCACTATTATCAAATGATTGACGTGTTAATAGGAAAGCTTTAATAACTGTTAACCTGCTGGAATCGGTAATGCGGTTTTATCAACAACTTTACGAAGAACAAAACTGGATAAAACCCCAGAAACACCTTCAATGCGGGTGATTTTGTCGAGTAGTAAATGCTGGTAGGCTTCAAGATTTTCAACAACTACTTTTAATTGATAATCCGCTTGTTGGCCAGTTATCAGCAAACATTCCATGACTTCTGGCAAAACACTCACAGCAGATTCGAAATTAGCAAAGCGTTCAGGCGTGTGTTTATCCATTGAGATATGGACTAATACAGTCAACGTTAAACCCAATTTCTTCGCATCAACTAATGCGCGATAGCAGGTAATAAATCCCGCCTCTTCTAAAACACGAACCCGTCGCAAGCAAGGCGATGATGATAAACCAATGCGATCAGCTAGATCCTGATTACTGATTCGGCCATCCTCTTGTAATACCTGCAAAATAGCTTTGTCGTAGCGATCCAATTTCACACAAACTCCTTATAGCGCATGTTTACGTCTCATATACCGCATTATACGCAATAATATTGCTATTAACATCCATTAACACGCCATATACGCAAAGTAATTTCGCCAAATTAGGCTTATCCTTCATCTTAATCAGTTAACTCAACACTCTGAGATAAAAACTATCGTGCAACAGAAAATGAGAGCAGCCATGAAAACCTTCGACCACACAAAATATAGCGCAACAGAAAAAATTGATTTGCCCACAAGGCAATGGCCAAACAGAGTTATCACTCATGCCCCTCGCTGGGCCAGCGTTGATTTACGAGATGGCAATCAGGCACTACTTGAACCGATGAATGTTGATCAGAAAAAGCGCCTGTGGAATTTGTTGATAAAAATGGGCTTTAAAGAAATCGAAGTCGGCTTCCCTGCTGCTAGCCAGGCGGACTACGATTTTGTGCGCTGGTTAATTGAAGCTCAACAAATTCCACATGATGTGCAAATCCAGGTGTTGGTGCAGGCGAGAGAAGAGCTAATTAAAAAAACATTTGTTGCGTTAAAAGGTGTAGCGCGTGCGATTGTTCATGTTTATAACTCAACATCAAAGATCCAGCGTGAACATGTGTTCGGATTGAATAAAGCAGGTATCACTGCAATCGCTACGCAAGGTGCAAGTTTCGTTCAACAGGAGTCACAAAAATATCCCGAGACCGAATGGCGGTTTCAATATTCACCAGAAAGTTTTACATCAACTGAAATCGATTATGCTGTCGAGATATGTGATGCGGTGATAGACGTTTGGCAACCTACACCAGAAAACCCATGTATCATCAATTTGCCATCGACCGTTGAAGTCAGCACACCCAACGTTTTTGCCGATCAGATCGAATATTTCGTAACGCACATTAACCGTCGCGACAGCATCATACTTTCCGTTCATACACACAATGATAGAGGCTGCGCTGTTGCATCGGCTGAGCTTGCTTTGCTTGCCGGTGCAGATCGTGTAGAAGGCACTTTGCTTGGCAATGGTGAACGCACTGGGAATATGGATATCACAACCATGGCCATGAATCTCTATAGTCAAGGCATTGATCCAGAGTTGGACTTGTCTAATCCGGATGAAATTATCCAGGTCTATACAGAAACAACGCAACTTCCTGTGCATCCAAGGCATCCCTGGTTAGGCGAACTTGTTTACACGGCATTTTCCGGTAGTCATCAAGACGCGATTCGAAAATGTTTGCAGCAGCAGGAACACGACGAACCCTGGCAAGTCGCCTATCTACCGGTTGACCCTAAAGATCTTGGGCGGAATTATGAGGCCGTGATACGTGTTAATAGTCAATCAGGTAAAGGTGGCATTGCTTTTGTGCTTGAGCGCGATTTTGGTATGGTGTTACCACGCTGGATTCAAACCGAACTTGCATCCATCGTTCAACAAGTCAGTGACAAACAAAGCGGTGAAATCGATAGCCAGCTTATTTATGATTTATTTACTAAACACTTTGTTTGCGATCAAACGCCTTTTGCACTTGTTGGACACCAATTAAGCCACAGCAACAACAGCGACACGATTGATATTCAATTGAAAAATGCTGAACAATTGTTACATCTCAATGGCAAAGGCAAAGGTGCTATCTCAGCATTCATTGATGCATTGGAAAATGAAACAGGCCAGCAAATTAAAGTCCTGGACTATAGCGAACATGCGATTGAAGAAGGCACCAACGCGGCAGCAGCTGCATATGTTTTATTGGAAATTGACGGACAGGCTATCTCTGGTGCTGCTATTGATCATGATACGGTGAGTGCATCGTTAAAGGCAGTGGTATCGGGGCTTAATCAGGTTGCGATTACATCGGTTAAGTTAGTGGGATAAGGTTATTAATTTCAACATACCTAAATTCGTCACGTCACTTTAAATTGGTGGATGCGTTGCACTTATCCACCCTACATTTTTAGTAAAATGTAAGGAAGACAAGTGCAACGTACCACTTTTTATTCAATACCACTCTAACAATCCCATTATTAAATCGGTCTAGCCTCCAACACAAGGCATCGATTAAATTCAATAGTAGATCCTGTTAATTCTCTAACCACATCCAGAGCTAACAAAAGTAGACGGACCTGAAGTATTTGGTATTGAGACATAAGAGCAACCTCCGCTTGAATTACCGGCGGAACCAAATTTTGTGCTCCAGAAGTTGTCCCCTTGGCCTTGACTCTGTTGCAAAGCGAAATAGATATTTACACTCGAAAAAGGATCGTCATTAGCATAGATATTTCCAAAGGCGTCTAGGGTATAGTCATTTTCAGGTATATCAACCTCAAAAAGGGCTTCGAGAAAGTCAACTTCGTTTTGAGTGAGTTCGCGTCCATTAACAATAACGCCGGTGTCCCCTTTGGAGGCATTCCTTGCAACTTGGCCAAGAGGAAGATCTGGATCTAGACTGGCTGCAGCTTCACTACCGACAACACCAGTGAGACCGGAGACGGAATCATACCAATATCTACCTGGATCTGGTAACACACCATACCATTCTAAAAATTCTTCTTTCTGTTCCTCAGTTAGAACCTGTCCGTTAATAATAATATCTTTCGAATCTGAACCGCCACCACATGCTGTCAAAAAGATAATAAGCAAAGTAAGTAGGGTTGCTATAGACAGAACACTTAAACCGCTTCTCATGAACTTCTCCTCTTTTCCTCCCGTCGTTAGATAAGACAAATCACTTTACTGGGATTTATTTTTCCTGCTACGCACAAACTATTATTTCAGCGCCTACAATAAAGTTTAGCTTACTTTTTTTCATAATTCCATTTACATAAAGTGACAAAACGAGCGAGAAAATAGAGTTTAAAGAGAACTAATTTATCAAAAAATTAATAAGAGGATGGGGGAAATTCGTTCTGCAGCAAATAAACGGCTTCATGATTACCTTATAGAAATATTCAAGAATTCCATTTATTTTTCCTTTCTGACTAGCCGTTGCTACACATTACTCCTTAGCCATTTGAAAATATGTTGTTGAGAATCATCATTTGTATATTGTTGGAGTTTTATGTTAACCAAACGTACTATAATTTATATGATACACACAAGTTTTTGATAAAGTTAGAATTGGAGGAACAAATGATGATCAGAGAAAGATATAATAAAAACAAAGTATATTTTTTGATATTTATCTTACCGAGTGTTTTAGTGGGATATACAGGTTGTTCTTCTAACAACTCAGATAATGCGAACCCTACAGTTAACAAATTCGATTTACCCGTGAATGAATCGGTAAAAGATGTTGAACTCATCGCTAATCAGCCAACTTATATTAAACACCATTATCAAGCAATCCCCGATTCTTTCCAAGAATTGAAAATTGACCTTGCCAAGACATTAGGTTCAATTTCCGTTCAAACATCTTCACAAACTGGCAGTAAAGTTCAAAGCATTACTGGGCGGGCAGACGATGATATTAGTGCTCAAGTTATGATGTATTTGGGTTCAGAAGATCAAGGGGAGACTGTTTGTGAGTCTGACATCAAGTATGGTCCGATAACTTTTGAAGCAGACTCGACATTTAAGTTACTCAGTGTTAATCCGCCTTTCATAGATCTCACACAGAAATCTCTGAGTATCGTGAATATTGGGTCATTTCATCTTTGTGTTGAAGTTATTTCACCCGTCGATGCCACTTTGAATGCAAATAGCATATCGATTGAAACACAAGATTGCCAGGAACCAGATGATATTGATGGTTTCTGGACTGGAACATACACTTGCACAAACAGTTGCGATCCAAGTTCAGATGATGAAGTTAGAAATATTTCACTTACCGTCGCACAGAGTGGGACGAGTGCGATATATTTTGATGACGAAGCAAAATTCAGTGGAACGGTATGTGGCAATATTTTTAAATTCGAAGGAGGTAGCACTGACATAGGTTATACAGAAAGCGGTGTGTTTACTTTAAATGCAGATGGTACTGCAACTAAGACCTCATCTTGGATTGACAGTGAGCAATGCCGAGGGGATTGCAAAGATTCACTGCACCAATAAAGACTCTCTAGTTTGTGACTGGCAATGTTTAAAATCATAACTCGGAGTTGGAATGTGGAATAGAAATTAGGTTAAGTGAGGGTGGAAGCGACACTCCCCTCCTTCATCAATCTACGCATACGATTTTCCGATGCTCTTCATTGTAAAACATTACATTATCCTATAAAAAAGGGCGGTCCGAAGACCGCCCTGCATTTCATATCCTATTTTACTGCCTACGAAGTTTAGATAATCCAGTTGCTCGGACTCTCTGTTTATCAGCAGACGATTTCACCCCAGCTTTACGTTTCGCTGCTGGCATTTGCGCTTTTTCCACTACGTCTTGTTCTGGCACATTAGTCCACCCTGTCAAAATTTGGTTGGCAGTTTGATTGAATGATTCACCAGTAATTAAAAACTGCCACAGTTCGTCAATACCAGAGACAAAATCAACATCGACGACAGCAATAGATGCTTCTGTAACATTATCCAATGTTGTCGTATTAATCCAACTGCTAGCCGGGGCCGGTAGTTCCATCAGTTGCACGGATGTAGCGCTCGGCGCCATGAGAATGGACCACTCTATCTCCCGTTCCAACTCACTAAAGGCATCCATCTCAATACTGATCAAATCTCGAGGAGTCGACCCCGAAATGGTCCAGCTCAGTGTGCTTGTTGTGCTGTTGAATGTCACATTACTGAAGCTGTAATCAGGGATAGGTAATGCCACCGATTGCGGTAGTGTAGTGTAACGTTTTTCACTACCGATACCAGATACATTATCCTCGGCTCCGCCAAATACCCAGTAGTAGTCTACCGGAAATTCTGTTGGCACTTGTAAAGTGCCGGAATCGCTCAACACCACGCCACCAAATTCTGGTGTGTCTGCCAGGCTGTAATAGATGCGGTCACGATAGCCTTCGATATCAACATAACTCAGGTTGGTCGCTGGTTGGGTGGTCCAGCCAATAGTCACTGGCGTGCGGTTCAACGCAATATCATACGTTGCGCCCTCGGTGACGGTTTGGTCCAATAGAAAACCATAACCAATTAATAGATTGGTGTCGCTCGCACTGTTGACCAACGCCAGCGAACTCAGCTTACCATTATCCTGTAGATAAGTATCGAGTACAGACTGGTTTGTGAGCTGCCCCGTGTTGGAAGGAAAACTCCACCAGGCGTTGCCAGGATCAATCCGTGTCAATCCGGCGTTTGTCGGCACCGCGCTGAGCGTGTAATTAACTGTTGCCACCGCTGCACCTGATTCGGTGTCAAAGTCGAATTCATCGTCTTTGTAGTACACGATATCGTCGGCGACCACCATATTTACGAAGGTGTCTATAAATCGGTCACTAAAACCACCGGCCGATTCATAAACAAACGTGAAGCTCGCTCGGGAGCGACCAATATCACCAAAATCCACTATGCCATCAGCGCCACTGGTAAGCGTCTGAGCAATGGTGCGGTTGTCAGTGTTATACAGCGCCACCACTACGCCAGCCACGGGCTGATCGCTTCGGATATCATCCTTAAAAATAAAACTCAACGAATTGCCGCTGGGCGTTCCACCGGCGTAGACAATGGCGATGTTCTGGCTAGTCTCGCCACCTTTTCCGTCAGTCACTGTTACTGTCAATGTCGCTGTTCCTGCACCTGCCGCTGGAGCGGTCCAGGTTACCAATGCGCCGCTTGTAGTGTTGAAGCTACCCTGGTCGGTGCTCCAGCTATAGGCAATGGCGTCGCCGTCATCGTCATGAGCAGTTACAGTAAGGTTAACGGTTTGGTTGTTGGTGACCGAACCTGACGGGTCACGGCTAACACTATCAATCACTGGATCGCGATTAGCAATTTCGAAGTTCACCACTTTTGGCGTATTCGCATCCTCAACAGTAACGGTTTCCGCAGATTGGCCAACGGCAAATAGTGTGACAGGCAAGCCCAGTGGCACGGAAAGTTCATAATTACCATCACTGTCAGTAGTCGCGGTGACACCGAAATCGGTGTTAATAACATAGCCGACAACAGGTGTGTCGCTGCCCTCAAAAGTAGTTTTACCGGTAATGCGACCGTCATAACGCAATGCAATATTATTGGCGAGATCAACACATTGACCGGTGTTGTAAATTGTACTGCCTTCAGTGGTGGGAGTAAAAATATCATTACTATCTACATCACCTTCCGCAATGTCGGTAACATTGTAGGGAAACTGTACATTACCCAATTCTACAAACAAGCGAATTTGCTCAGTGACAGTTTCTGTACTGCGTTTAACGGTGACACAGCCCTTGCCGTCAGCACCCGTGCTGACCGGTCGGGAACGCCCGTTATAGGTAATGCCTTCTGCAATCATTTGCACACCCGCTGTCGGTAGATCATTTTCATCCACGACTATGGCGCAGAGGCAGGCATGTTGATCCATTGGTTTATCAACATTCCACCAGGTAAAGTGAGTCACCTTGGCTTGAGCATAAAGTACACCAGCCTGATCGATGACCAAGGCATCATCAAGTGCCTCAGTTGTTGCCGGGTCTGCATCTTCGCGTATCCAAACTGCATTGATTTCATCGTAAGACCACCATTCAATGAAGTCACCAGCGCTATAAACTGTTTGAAGACTGTCGGGCAGGCGCATGGTTACTGTGACTGGTTCAGTCACCTGAGTAATCTCATCACCATTCGCATCATTTACGGTGATTTCTGTGAACACGACACTTTCCAGCGGCGTATCCGCATCACCACCTTGTGTAGTGGCTGCCATGTAATCACCGGGGAAAGTTGGACGACCTTCTTCGGTCGTGGGATCACCAACCGCAACGTTAACGGTCACATTACCACTACCAAGACTACCCGCAGGAAAAGAGAGTTGCGCCAAGGGATCTCCACCAGGATTGTTAGGATCTTCCACATCGAGATTTTGCTCGTTGGCTGCATCCACTTGCTCTGAATAATGGTGCTGAAGCAGGCGCGCAGTAACTGAAAAGGTCTTATTAGCAGCCACTGGAACGGTGCGTTGAAAGGTGGCATAACCATCTTTCTCATAGGTCAGCACTAATAAACCATCACTAGGAACTGGCACTTCGGTCAGTTTATAAAAACCATTCAAATCCGTAGTAGCGGACCGGCCACCAGCGCTGACTGTTACATCTGCGATGCCACCACTACCGGTAACGGAGCCATTTATCACTGCGGTGTTTTTGGGTTCATCATCGTCATCGCCATCTCCATTACTTGTGGCGAGTATGCTTACCAGTCCAACAGCAAAGACCAACATGAGCCCAGCTATTCGTAGAAATTTCATGTATGAGTTGTTATGAAACATTCCCCTAAACCTCCAAAAAAATACGCATAATGGAAAACAATTAAGTTTGAGCGCTATCCATGTTTCAGGGCGCTTCTCTTATTTTCGACATGGTTTGAAAAAACAAATTAGATTACCTGATTCTACTGATACCGATTACATCATCACATAATGAAAAATCAATTTCTTACACAAAAGTTACATTGTGCTCTGATTTATTTATTGATGATGTATACTTGCCAGAAATATTTAACTTCCAAGATCAGCAACTAGTCTATAGTTATAATATTAAGTGACTTACTTTCACTTATAAATATAGCACTGATTTCTGATTGTGCCAGTTTGAATTATTACCCTAATCCCTATTTAGAAATGTACACACAGCCACGACAATGTTTTATTACCGCAAACTATCTCAATCTTCCACCAAAAAAGAAGCACGTCAATGGCTGAGGTTTATACTCGGAATTTTTGTTTTGAGCATTGGTTCACTGGTTTATTTGATAGATCGCCCCGCGAATAAATCCTATCTCATTCCGGAATCGATTAGCTTGTTCGACAAAACCCTGTCATTGTTTGGTGAGATCGGAAATCACTTACCCACATTCAGCCACGCTTTTGCATTCGTCTTAATCACAGCGGCATTAAGTTCGGCCAGACGTTCCTCATATTTATTGTTTTGTGGTACCTGGTTACTGATTGATTGTTTGTTTGAACTGGGCCAGCATGAATTTTTCAGCGAGCGCATTATTTCCAGCGTGCCGGATTTTTTTATCGACGTACCTTTCCTGAGTCACGCACTAAACTACTTTCAAAATGGTCGCTACGATCCCATAGACATGGCATCAATTATCCTGGGTGTCATCGCTGCTTACATTGTTTTGTTGGCTACGGAAAAACGACATCGTCAGCCTCCCAGCTCAGCCTAAAAAAGAGTAGGTCGAGTAAGCACAATGAGCCCATTATTTTTCTATTCGTTTTTCAAACACGACTTCCACTGAGCTTGAACCACATCCAATCCCATCTCCGATAATAGTTTCATATTTTTATCAGGTATATCTTCAACGCCTGGATATGTAGTGCGTGCATGCTCAAGACTATCTTCACGAATAAAATGAAACATAGGATAGATTGAGCGATTGGTATAATTTCTCACATCATCAGATTCATAACCATCAAAACAATAATCGGGATGGAATGAGTCGACTCTAATAACATCAACAAGATCCAGTTCTTCCAATGCGGAATCGACGACATCAAGGAATTGATTGTAGTCGTCGAAATCAGCTAATGCTCGAGGAAGAATTAATAAAGAAGTTTCGACTTCATCCGGCAAAGCCTCATCTATATAGATAAGCTCATCAACCAGTGCATCAATGACATCATCAATGTTCGTTGCATTGGATGCTTTGTAACGAATAGTATTCTGCTTAAATGGCGCTTCTGCGAAAGGACATATATTATGTGCAATGATGATTTTCTCAATCCACTGCCTGGTTTCAAAGATGGCTTTTTGCCCAAGGGCGTGTTTATCTGCTTTATTCATATATTTCTACTTAATCACTTATTTTACGTTTACGAAATTCTTAATAATATACACCGCACTGCTACACTTGTCTTGAAGCTTTATGGCTTTTCTACGAATTCTAGATATTAAGTGTGAGTACAATCTATCTCATGGCTCCAAAAGCAATCGATTCACCAAGACGTATTTAATCTCACAAAACTTAACAATTCCCACATTTACAATACAAACAAGATTCTGAATAATAAACCTAACTTAGAATAATGAGCAAACTACAAGTAACTCTCCTGTATACCTGACATATTTTTGCCTGTAAAAATTGGCATCATTCACATTCAGATAGAACACACAATAAAATATATTCCTCCTGTTTTTTATATCAGGATTGAAGAGATAACAAATTATATCGTTTGTGATAAAAACAATTTTCAATACTTAGAAAAACTATTTTTCCTATATAGAAGATTAAATTATGAAAGAAAAAAACCGATCAAGTAACCGCCCTTATCAATGGCGATTTTTCAGATCTGGAGGGTTTGATCAGGTACTGCTTGAAAGCGGTGATGATTTACTGGCACTTGATCAACTGGATCAAAAGCTATGGACAACATTAAGCTGTCCCGCTCAAGGTCTGGAAATGGATATTAAAACCTTGAATTTTCTTGACACAGATAATGATGGACGTATTCGGGTTCCCGAAATTCTTGCGGAAGTCAAGTGGGCCTGCTCAGTTCTTAAAAATCCAAATGATCTCACAAAGTGTGAAACAACACTGCCTTTTTCTGCCATCAATGATGAAACTGATGAGGGTAAACAATTACTTGCTTCAGCTCGACAAATTCTAAGCAATCTTGGCAAAGCAGACGCAGAAGTTATAACTAAGGATGACACTAAAGACCCGGCCAAAATTTTTTCGCATACAAAATTTAACGGTGATGGCATTATCACTGAAGACACAACTGATGATGATAACATCAAAAAAGTTATCAATGAAATCATGGAATGCCTCGGAGCAGAAGCGGATCGTAGTGGAGATTATGGAATCTCCACTGATAAAACAATTGAATTTTTCACTGAAGCGCAAGATTTTTCTGATTGGTGGTTGGAAGCAGAAAACAATAGAGATATTCTACCTTTTGCTGATGAAACCACAGCAGCCGTAGCAACATTTGAAATAATTATGACCAAGGTAGATGACTATTTTACACGTTGTCGATTAGCCACGTTTGATGAACGTTCAACCAGCCACTTAAATTGTTCTGAGAAAGAGTATGAAACATTAGCAAACAATGAGCTCTATTCAACTGCAGAAGCAATTGCTGCGCTACCTTTGGCAACAATAGAGGCAGGTAAACCCCTACCCCTGGATGCAGGACTAAATCCGGCTTGGTTCGAGGCCGTGAGAAACTTTAAAAAGGCAGTCGTCGTTCCTTCATTTGGCAATAACGAAAATCTTTCAGAACAAGAATGGTTAGTATTGTCTGAGAAGTTTATTCCCTATGAAGACTGGTTAAGCCGCAAGGTCGGCGCCAAAGTGGAAAAACTCAAACTGACCCGAGTCAAAGAAATTCTAGCAGGTACAAGTCAAGAAGAAATACTTGCGCTAATCGATCAAGATAAAGCACTTGAAGCCGAAGCCAATGCGATTGTTTCCGTAGACAAACTTTTACATTATTATCGTGACTTATTTACGCTTTTAAACAACTTCGTATCGTTGAAAGATTTTTATACTCGAAGAGCTCCTGCAGTATTTCAAGCAGGTACACTTTATCTTGATGGCCGTAGCTGCGAACTCTGCGTACGCGTAGATGACATGGCAAAACACAGTGCGCTTGCAAACTTGAGCGGAACCTATCTGGCATATTGCACACTGACACGCAAAGGAAGCAACGAAAAATCAACCATCGCTGCTGCCTTCACCGATGGTGATTCAGACAACCTGATGGTAGGACGTAACGGGATTTTTTACGATCGTAAAGGTGTGGATTGGGATGCAACTATTGTAAAAATTATTGAACATCCAATCAGTATTCGCCAGGCATTCTGGTCCCCCTACAAACGTTTTGCGCGCATGATTAGCGCACAAGCGGAAAAAATGGCATCTTCGCGTGAAAAAGCGATGGAAAGCAAAGCAGCAACAGGTGTAGCCTCTGCCGGTGGAGGAAAGCCAGCACCATTTGATGTTGCAAAATTCGCGGGTATATTTGCAGCCATCGGTTTAGCTGTTGGCGCCATCGGCACAGCTTTGACAACCGGTATGGCTAGTTTTATGAGCCTACCCTGGTGGCAAATGCCTCTCGCTATCGTAGGACTGATGTTAATCATATCCACTCCATCTGTCGTTCTGGCCTGGCTTAAACTTCGACAACGGAATATTGCACCAATACTCGATGCTAACGGCTGGGCGGTAAACACTCGTGCAAAAATCAATATTCCATTTGGAAGAGCATTAACAGCTACTGCCGCAATACCTAAAGGCGCGCAACGTTCCATGGTTGATCCATTTGCTGTGAAAAAGAAACCCTGGAAAACGATGATTTTTATAATTTTTCTTCTAAGTGCAACAGCATACCTTTGGCACAAAGATTATCTTAACGAGTGGTATGAAAAAGGCTATCTGGGCATCAAACCTTTGGTTGAAAAAATAGTACCAGATTCTGAAACACCGGCGAAAATAGTGCCAGCACCTGTAAGCGAACCTGCGCCTGCTGTTGTAAAATAAATATATCGAATGAGTTAATTTGCCTTCCCGGTCAGCAGCTTTCAAAAACTACTGACTAAGAAACTACAATTATTTTCGTCACTTGCTTCCAACATTCTTAGCGTTAACGCCAATATGCTGCTCACCACGTTGGCGCGCTAATGAAACCTGCTTATGTCGCTCTTTAAAACGAGCTTTTGCTTCCTCATCAGTATCAGCATAACAGTGGTGACAACTTACGCCCGGTTGATACTCTGGCAACTGCATCTGTTCTTCGGTTAAAGGCATACGACAGGCATAACATTGATCGTAACTGCCCTTTTCAAGTTGATGATTTACGGCTACGCGATTATCGAAGACAAAACATTCACCCTGCCACATTGATTGCTCTTGAGAAATTTCTTCTAAATATTTTAGAATACCGCCTTGCAGATGATAAACCTCATCAAAACCTTGCTGCTTGAGATAGGCTGTCGATTTTTCACAACGAATACCGCCGGTACAAAACATGGCAACTTTTTTGTGTTTATCAGGATTAAGATTTTCGGCAACATATTGAGGAAATTCACGGAACGTTTTTGTATTCGGACTAATTGCGTTTTCGAAAGTACCAATACCTACTTCATAGTCATTTCTGGTATCAATAAGTAAAACATCCGGATCAGAAATTAAATCATTCCATTGCTCTGCCTCAACATAAGTGCCAACGATATTATTGGGGTCAATATCTTCTACACCCATGGTGACGATTTCTTTTTTCAGTTTCACCTTTGTTCGATAAAATGGTTGTTTTTCTTCAAAGGATTCTTTTGTCACCAACCCACTAAAACGAGGGTCTTTATTCAACCAGCTAACGAGATGATCAATTCCATCCCTCTTTGCCGAAACGGTTCCATTGACACCTTCACGGGCGAGCAATAGTGTTCCCTTGATATCATGTTCTTTCATTAACGCCAGTAATGGCGTTTTCAGTGACTGAAAGTTTTCAAGGGTGGTAAAGTGATAAAGCGCACAAACAACATATTTGGACATTGCTAACTCTGTAAGAATAATTGTAGATCAATTTCTGCGTAAAGTGTAGGATTAGCGCTATTTTTAACACAAAACGTGTTCATTGTCAGATGATGTTTTTAATCAGGCATGGTAGGCCATTTATGATTCCTTAGCACCCGCCACTGCTTGCTGAGCCAGCGTGGTAATTCGTGACCAATCACCAGCCTCCATAGCACCATCTGGCACTAACCAGGAACCACCGACACATCTCACATTTGGCAATGCCAAATAGTCTCGGTAATTATTTGGCCCAATACCGCCAGTGGGGCAAAACACCATATCAGGGAATGGCCCACCAATTGATTTTACAGCTTTGATTCCACCTGATGCCTCAGCGGGGAAAAACTTGAAATGTGTGTAGCCAAGATCTATGGCTTGCATTAGTTCCGAGGTGGTCGCAATGCCCGGAATCAGAGCAATACCTCCACTATTACCTGCTCTCAATAATTCAGGAGTCATCCCCGGACTTAAAGCAAATTGAGCTCCCGCTGCTTCCACTTGTTTGAGTTGCGCTTGATTAATAACAGTGCCAGCACCGATTAACGCTTCAGGGACTTCTTTTGCGATTTTAGCAATCACTTCAAGAGCTGCGGGGGTGCGTAAGGTAACTTCCAGCACGCGAATTCCGCCAGCAATTAACGCCTTAGCCAAGGGCACTGCGTGATCCACATTTTTAACGACCAACACTGGTACTACAGGACCTTGTTTAAAAACCTCTTGCGCAGAAATTTTCCAATTTTTTATCATACTAATAGCCTTTAAATATTAGGATTTAGTCCGTTCGGCAAATAATGAACACGCCCCTTGCTCTGCCCCACTTAAATTGTGACGCATCGCAGCAAACATTTCTCTACCCATTCCTACTTGATGATTTGCATTTTTGAATATTTTTAACTCACGTTGCGATAACTCTTCACTATCTACCAACAAGTTCATCTCGCCAGTATGAGTATTTAATTCAATCAAGTCATCATTTTTGACTTTGGCGAGTAATCCACCTTTGTAGGCTTCGGGTGTCACATGAATTGCGGCAGGCACTTTACCCGAGGCCCCAGACATACGGCCATCAGTGACCAATACAACGTGATAACCCTTGTCTTGAAGAACGCCTAACGGTGGTGACAAGCTATGTAATTCAGGCATACCTATCGCTGAAGGTCCCTGGAAACGAACCACAACGACACAGTCTTTATCTAACTCACCCGCTTTAAATGCTGCATCCAATTCAAACTGATCTTCGAAGACCACTGCAGGTGCTCTAATTTCACAATGGCCAGTTTTAAGTGCGGAAGTTTTCATGACTGCTCGGCCTAAATTTCCGTGCAACACCGACAAGCCACCATCAGCTTTAAAAGGTTTAGCTACGGTGGCAAACACTTCTGCATTATTCGATTCAGTCGGACCATCAGACCAGGTCAATTCACCGTCAACAAGAATAGGTACTTTGGTATATGGATCAAGTCCGTGGCCACAAATCGTATTTACATCGTTATGTAATAATTCGGCATCTAACAACTCTTTCACTAACAACGCCATACCGCCCGCAGCCGAAAAATCATTGATATCTGCAGAACCGTTCGGGTAAATATGCGTTAACAAGGGCACGGCGTTCGATATATCGGAAAAATCATCCCAGTTAATTTCATAACCTGCTGCTCTGGCTATCGCCACCAAATGCATTGTGTGATTAGTTGATCCTCCTGTCGCCAACAAGCCAACCAGACCATTAACTATCGATTTCGCATCAACGATGTGGCCGATAGGCATATAGTCTTCACCCAGATCAGTTATGCGAGTCACCTGCGCCGCAGCCGCTTTTGTTAAAGCATCACGTAGCGGTGTGAACGGATTAACAAAAGATGCACCGGGCAAATGCAATCCCATTATCTCTGCCACTAATTGATTACTATTTGCAGTGCCGTAAAATGTACATGTTCCGGGTGAATGATAAGACTCTGACTCAGCCTTTAACAATATTTCACGCCCGACTTTACCTTGTGCGTAATCCTGGCGCACACGGGCTTTCTCTTTATTGGGTAAACCTGATGACATCGGGCCAGCCGGTATAAAAACCGTAGGCAGGTGACCAAAGCTCAACGCGCCGATTAATAAACCCGGAACAATTTTGTCACAAATGCCGAGCATAACAGTGCCATCAAACATGTTATGAGACAAAGCAACAGCCGTTGACATTGCAATCACATCACGACTCATTAAACTCAAATCCATACCCGGATTACCCTGAGTAATACCATCGCACATAGCAGGTACGCCACCCGCAAATTGTGCCACACCTCCGGCTTCACTAACGGCTTGCTTGATTATTTGAGGAAATGTTTCATATGGCTGATGTGCTGAAAGCATATCGTTATAAGATGATACGATGGCGATATTTGCTTTATCCGCACCTCGAAGATCATCCTTATCTGCCTTACCGCAGGCAGCAAATCCGTGCGCTAAATTTCCACATGACAAAACTGTACGATGCGGTCCCTGACGACGGGCTTTAGCAATTTTATCCAAGTAATCTTGGCGTGACTTTTTACTACGCTCGATAATACGTTCAGTCACTTCCTGAATCAGTGAATTCATTAATTCCTCCTGAGATGCTTAGTTTAATTCAACGACTTTGTTATTAAACCAAGCGAAAATAGACATTCTGGATTCGTTGCTACCGGCGTTGGCAGCTATTTAAAACGGAAATTATTGACATTTCGTCGTATGAATAATTGCACTTACATGACGCAGAAACAGTTAAAAATAGAAGCGGTTAATAATTACACTGCCCATTTCTTAAAACAAAATCCATTTTATCATTCATCAAACAAAAATACTAAACTAGGAGAAGATTTGTTCAACAAACAAGATGGATAAGCGTTGGTCTGGTAACTCCACTTGCGATACTCTCAGCAGTTTCTAAGCACAAAGTATCGGATCGTTTATATGATTTTGAAATGTAATCTTGACTCTCCCCTTACGGGAGATTGCATGATAGACGCTTCAATAATCAAAAAGGAGTGCCTAATGAAAAGCCTATTTCCTGTCATCTGCTCTGATGCCCTGCCTGCATCGCGAGATTACTATATATCGTTACTTGGACTCGTACCCGTTTTCGAGCTTGATTGGTATATGCAGCTTCAGTCACCGAATGACGAAAATTTACAAATTGCTTTTGTAGACCGTCAACACCCAAGTGTTCCTAGTCATTATCAGAAAACAGCTCAAGGAGTATTAGTGACAATTGAGCTGGAACAAGTAGACCCAATCTACAGCAAAGCAAAATCTCTAGGACTAACCATCGAACTCGACTTAAAAGACGAGGAATGGGGGCAACGGCATTTTATGTCTGTAGACCCAAACGGATTACTCGTTGATATTGTACAAATGATCCAGCCAACCCAAAATTTCTTGGAACAACATGGATTAGCTTAAGTTTGAGATGCTTTGAAAGAGAGTCCGTTAGTAGCAGTTCCCACTAAAACCGTGGTTGGGATTGATTTTTCCGTTCCGAGTGCATTCTTAGCCCAAGTCACTCCAAAATCAATCCCAACTCCTCTTCATGGAGCCATTAGTTGGCTTATTGGTATATTCAATCTTGGAGGGCTCTTAAACTTCAAATTTTTGTCTCGCCAACACTCGCATCAAACAATATTCAAAGACACGTGCAATTTTATAGCTGATAATCTAATATTTGTTGAAAATTATGAGCTTCCAAATGCTGGAATATGTAAACCAGAATAGTTATGATTGCAGATAAAAATCTAATGCCCATCGGCAAGTTTTCAAAGAGCTGCCGTTTGAGCATCAAGGCTCTTCGTCACTATGACCGAGAAGGATTACTCAAACCCGCCTTCATCGATCAACAAACAGGATATCGTTATTATTCACGCCACCAGGCACCTGAAGCGATAATGATCGCGATGTTGAGATCACTGGATATCTCCATCCCTCTTGTCCGTGTGATTTTGGAGAGCGACAAAGCACAATTGAAAGAGATCCTAAATCGTGAGCAACAACGTATAGAAACAGAATTAGAGCGGCAGCAGCAAGCCTTGCATTCCATTCAACGCATCGCCCAAGCGGGAGAGCTGAATCCTTACGAAATCGCTATTCGTCAAGAACCAGACTATACCGTCTGCCAACGTTCATGCAAGACCACGACGGAATGCATGATTGAAGATTCAGCTAATTTAATCTACACCCTCTTTGACGAACTGAAAGAAGCTGGTCGCACATACGAGCATCCTGTTATGTGCATTAATGAAGACCCTGACAACAATGAACAGATTGTTGTCCATGCCTGTGTTGGGGTGAGTTCGCCTATCCCACAACTCAAACACACAGAAATTACCACCATTTCCGGTGGCCCCGTGGTATGGCTTTCACATCTTGGTTCATATCAAGAACTTGGTATTGCCTATCATTCACTTTTTGCCTGGGCGCAGGAACGAGGTCATGAACAGCGATCAGCTATGCGCGAAATCTATCTCAATGATCCTGCTGATACACCTGAGGAACAATTGATGACGGAAGTCATGCTGCCTATTTTTTAGATTAATTTTTCTGCAGTTGGTTTGCTATTCCGGGACAGATTCCGAGGATAAATTAAGAATCTCATGAATGACACGTTTGCCTGATAATATCGCACCATCTACCGTCGATGCATGGCCGTTTATACAAGCTTCTCCCGCGAAAAACAGCTTCCCCCTTACAGTTTCTGCGAGTTTTTCTCGACAACCTTCACTTCCTGGTGGATCATGTGAATAACTCCCACCTATAAATGGTTCACGATACCAGTTTTTAACTACCGCATGATCAAAATGTTTGCGTGCAGATCCTGCAAATATTATATCTAGCGGATGAATAACAGATTCAATCACTTCATCGTCAGTTTTTTCACACAGTGTTGGCTCAGTAGAGTATGCAATAAGCACATGCTGTTTTAACTGGCTATGCACAAAATACATGATGTTATTATCACAATCCATAATGTAATCACATCTCTTTCTCCAAAATGCTTGCTTAAAAAACATCACCGTTTTAATACCACGGCCCATACCGAGCATACTAATTGCTTTTTGTTTTTCGGCAGGTAGTGGTGGAGAAAATTCTATAACCCCTTGCTTTAGAATAGCCAACGGTACCGTGATAACCACGAGATCTGCGTAATAGGTTTTATCATTGTCACAACAAATTTTTATACCTTTGCTATTGTAATCAATACTATTAACAACTGTATTAAAATGAACATGTTCTTTGATCCGCTTAACTTCAGGAGAAAGCAATCCTGTAAAGGACTTGCTTACCCTTAATCCCGCTAGATCACGTTCAGGTCGTATCCCAGCTTTTTGCATAGAATACGACAAGCTCTTGATACCGACATTTTCTATAGGAGTACCTACCGTTGAACTGACGATAGTTGAAAACAGTTGATTAAATTTATCACTTGTGCCGGCTTTTTTAAGGAGTGATGTTAGAGGAGCATCAACGTCAGACCACTGGTAGAACAGTTTGAATATTTTATTTACTCGAAAAAGATCTTTTAACCCAAGATAAAATAATACGCCAAATGCACTGCGCAATTTCTCCCCGACAATAAAATAGGCTTTTCCTCTACCTGGCTTGAGCATGTTTAAGGTCTTTGCTCGTTGATATAATATTTCCTTCTTATCATCAATCAAACTGGCACCAAGCTCAATGGGAAAATTAGATTCACCATCAAGTGCTTGTATTCGTCCACCCAAACGTTTGCTGGCCTCAAGCAAAGTTACACGGTAGTTTGCTTCGAGCAATCCCGATGCAACAGTCAAACCTGCTGCACCACCGCCGATTACAACAATGTTTTCTTTTGTCATAGTCATTAACCATATTTCCAGTGGATAAAAGGAATCAACTCAAGCAGCGTAAGCGATAAGATTCACATTAGAAACCAAGCAATTGGTGGGATAAAAACAGATCAAACCTTAAAATAAATAAGATGATCGTCTCCCTCAACAATCTGTTCACCCAGGCTGATAACTCCACTACCAGAAAGAGGCAGGTTTTCCCGGCGCAAATAAAATTGTCTTCCATCTTTTGATCGCACATAGGTGCCATTGGTGCTTTGATCCATAAGAATAAACTTGCCTCTGTTATATTTAATGACCGCATGATTTCGGGACGCAAGAGGTGAATCAACCACCAGATCACACTGCGCACCTCGACCTATTAGCATGGGCAGTGAATCGGCAGAGACATTTTCCTGAAAATTCTGGTAACGGATCTCCAATGGTGCGATGTTTAAGGTTTGAGGTATTACGTTAGGTATAGGAGCCATACGGGTGACATCTTTTGGTTCCCAAACGATTTCGTAAATTATCACTTCGTCTGATTTACCTTTTACTGCTGCCCGATCAAACTCGCGGCATTTATCTTTGAGCATTGGGCTTAGTTGAGAAATTGCATTCTCTGTTGTAATAATCTGTCTGGCTTGAGCAATTCCTGTCATGCGTGCTGCTACATTAACAACATCGCCTAACAAATCACCGTCTTCCTGTAACAGCGCAGGTCCCCAATGTAAACCGATTCTGACAGCGAGTTGAACGTCCTGGCTGGGAGGACGCATGTCCAATGTCTCGTGGATTTCACATGCTGCATCTACCGCATTTTCTGCATGAAGAAAACGACACATCACTTCATCACCAATGGTTTTTATGACTACGCCTTCATGCTGACTTATTATGTCAGACATTAATTCAAGCACATCATTAACGATTTTACTGGCTTTTGCATCACCAAATTTTTCATAGATATGTGTGCTGCCCGCTATGTCAGCAAATAAGACAGCAAAATTATGTTGTGTTTTTTCCGTCATATCATTAGTTTTAGAAATAATTGATTGTAGTAATAGTTTATTATTTTACTCATGTTAATCAGGTATTTTTTCAAAAAAACAAGAATAGCTAAATAGACCTACTTCTATATTTTAAACTATTTTTTTTCCCTTTGTTTTAGAAATTGTTGGATAATATAAATGAGTTATTTAGCCTAAATTTATTGCCGCCTACAATAAACCTGTCTCTTACAGCAGGATTATTATTCGGATTACTCTATATATCCGGTAGTTTGGCATAAACAAAACTTGACCAATAAGGTGAGCGACTATGTTTGAAGCTGTCGAACTTGGACGTAAGGCCTCAAAAAGCGCCTATAAAAAACAGGAACCGGAAATTCGCACACAGTTGCTTGAAGTTCAAGGGCTGCTAAAAGAGAAAAACATTCCTGTGATTATCATCATCTCTGGTGTGGAAGGCGCAGGCAAAGGCGAAGTGGTAAATCGCATTAATGAATGGCTTGATACACGTGACATTCAAACACACGCATTTTGGGATGAAACAGATGAGGAACTGGAACGGCCTCGGTTTTGGCGATTTTGGCGCAAACTGCCACCGAGGGGGAATATCGGCATCATGTTTGGCTCTTGGTATACCCGCCCTATTATTGACCGGGTGTTCGAAAAAATAACAGATGCAGACCTGGATACAGAGATGACCCGGATTGTAGAACTGGAACAGATGCTTATTCGCGATGACGCCCTGATTGTCAAGTTCTGGTTTCATCTCTCAAAAGATAGCCAGGCAGAACGTTTGCGTGAAGACGATAAAAAATTCAAACGCAAGAAAAAACACTCACTGGAGAAACAATTCGCTGCACACTATGATGCCTTTGCCAAAGTATCTGAAGGCGCCATTCGTAACACGGATACCGGCAAAAGTCCTTGGTACCTGATTGAGGCTACAGATCGAAATTATAGAGATCTGACTGTCGGGCGCACATTAATTGATGCCATCCGTCAGCGTTTGCGAAACGGTGAATCTAATAATTCAGACTCCGGAATAACCCATCGTCCATTACCACCTGAAGAAGCAACGGCAACTGTTACCATTCTGGATCATGTGGATCTATCTCAGACATTATCTGCTAAGGAATACAAACAGCAGTTGGAAAAATACCAAAACCGGTTACGTCAGTTAACATGGAATGCACGTTTAAGAAAACGCTCCAGTGTTGCCGTATTTGAAGGCTGGGATGCCGCAGGAAAAGGTGGCGCCATACGCCGTATCACCGCATCCATTGATGCCCGTTTGTATCGCACTATCTCGGTAGCCGCACCAACGGATGAAGAACTTGCCCAGCACTATTTATGGCGCTTCTGGCGACATATTCCTCAAGCTGGCTATGTCACACTTTATGATCGCTCCTGGTATGGCAGAGTATTAGTGGAAAGAGTGGAAGGTTTTGCCAATGAACAGGAATGGATGCGCTCGTATCAGGAAATAAACGATTTTGAAGAACAGATGTACTCACACGGAACTGTCATCAATAAATTCTGGATACACCTCAGCAAAGATGAGCAGCTCAAGCGTTTTAAAGAACGAGAAAAAGTAGCGTGGAAACAGTACAAAATTACTGACGAAGACTGGCGTAACCGCGAAAAATGGGATGACTATAAAGAAGCCGTTAATGAAATGGTGACACGTACCAGCATGGCAAATGCGCGCTGGCACATCATTCCTGGCAATGATAAAAAGTTTGCTCGTATTGAGATATTGAAAAAATTATGTCAGGCCTTGGAAGAAGCGCTGGATTAATTGCCACTCGCGTATAAAATAGAGAGTTAAATGACACAACCTGAATCCGGTGATATCTGGGGTGGCCTTTCATCTGCGATTGTTATTCTACCTCAGGCGATGGCATTTGGTGTTGCGCTCTGGAGCCAGTTTGGTGGTGATGTAGCCAGTGGCGCAATGGCTGGGCTTATCGCTGCTGCAGCATTGAGCTTAATGTCTGGAATTTCTGGCGGCACTTATGGAATGGTCAGTGCCCCTACTGGTCCTACTTTTGTGCTTCTTGGTGGTACCATGCTCGCTTTGCAGTCGTCCGGCCTGGCCATGGAATTGTTACCCGAAGCGCTGGTGCTTATGCTGTTACTGACGGGAATGTTTCAGTTGCTCATCGGTGTTTTTAATGTCGGACACCTTATCAAATTTATTCCTTATCCTGTGACTGCAGGTTTTATGACTGGATCTGCCTTGTTAATGATTTTTTCCCAATGGCAGCCAATAACCGGCACTCAACTCTCCGATTTTTTGAGCGGCTTGCAGTTTCTTCCTCTGCTAACAGCGGCATTAACATTTACAGCGATGATAGTTGTACCGCGCTGGTTACCGATGATTCCAGGTACTGTTGCAGGTCTGGTTTGTGGGACTTTGTCGTTTTATCTCTTGCTTTGGATTACACCAGGCGATATGTCTACTCATTGGGTGATTGGCCAGTTACCGGCGATCACGAGTATTAACGTAGGTTTTTCATTCGATGCACTTGAACATATACCATGGGAAATTCTTATTGCTGCAAGCCTGGCATTGGCTGTACTCGCCTCGCTGGATACATTGCTGACTTCAGTAGTCGCAGATGTTACCACCGGCAGCCGTCATCATGCGCGACAGGAATTAATCGGCCAGGGAGTTGGGCAGATGCTCTCTGGATTATTTGGTGGTATGTCTGGCGCAGGTACCACAGGTGCTAGCGTAATAGCCGCGAACAGTGGCGGTCGTCGCTGGGTTGGTGTAGCAGCAAGCGGTACTATTCTTTTCTTCTTGTTATTTGTTGGTAATGCTGCAGCATATTTACCCGTCAGTGTGTTGGCTGGCATTATTCTTCACGTTGCAATCATGGGTATGATTGAGCGTAATATTTTCGCCTGGTTACGACGTCGCCGAACCCGAATTGACGGTGTAATTGCGGTGTCGGTGACCCTGGTAACGGTAGCCTATGATCTCATGGTTGCCGTTGGCGTTGGAGTATTGATTGCGATGATTCAATTTGTGCGGGCGCAAATCAAAGCGCCGGTGATACGTGCCCGTACAACAGCTGCCCAACGTTCTTCATTAAGGCGCCGGCCTGAATTGGTTCGCGATCTTCTGGCTGAAAAAGGCGAGCAAATCATTCGTTACGAACTTCAGGGTAATCTGTTTTTCGGCACAGTGGATCGCTTATTTACTGAAATGGCTGATGATCTCGAACGCCCAAACTGGATTATTCTGGACATGGCACGTGTCACCCAGGTGGATCTCACTGCTGCCAGATTATTTCAACAAATGGCTTCCCGACTGAACTCGCATGGTGGTGAACTGATTTTTACTACCGTACGCGGCGGAAAAGGACTCGGTCGAAAAGTAGAAAAAACATTTCGCAAAATTAACCCTCACGGCAAACTGATACCAATCCGGACATTTATTGATGCCGACGAGTCCCTGGAATACGCAGAGGATTCATTGTTGCAATCACTAGACGAAGCACAACAGACTGCAGCACAAGCAATTGGCATAGAGGAAATCGAACTATGCAAAGATCTGACATCTACAGAACTCGCAGAACTAAGTAAGGTGCTACGTAAAGAACAATTCGCAGCTGGTGATATACTTTTCCACAGTGGTGACCCAGGTGACGAGTTGTTCATCGTATTGCGCGGTGAAATGGATGCCATTCTTCCGTATGGTACCCACCATTACAAACGTCTTGCGACATTCGGTCCTGGCACTTTCCTTGGTGAAGTCTGTTTTTTAAAACAGGGCACCAGAACAGCTGAAGTTCGTGTCACCCAGGAAACAGAATTGTTAGTACTCGACAAAGAAGGTTTTCAGAAATTACAAAACAGCAGCCCGTCTGCAGCTATCAGCATATTGACCGCATTAGGACAGGCCTTGAGTGAACATCTACGTTGGGCAGATATCGAATTACAGCGAATGATTGATTAACCCGCGCTGTTATCAGATTTCACTGAAATTCGCCGCAATATTTTACTGATTTTTGGATAATCGCGAGTGGCGTGTAGTAATTTCTCTCTCACCATAGGTGAATTATTCATCACCAACGGCAAACCAATTAACATCAGCGGAATGCCGACAGGAAGGGGTAACCAAAATGTAACCAAGCCAGCGAAGATAAACAACGCGCCCAGACAAATGACAAACCATTTAATCACGAATATTTTTAATATTGAATAGTATCGACCTTATGATAGCCGCACATTTATGACGAAGAGATGACAATCGACTCAAAGGATACAAGATCATTTCTCTGCCCCCTCCTTCTCACTCTGAAAACTCGCTAAAACAGTTGGGAATGCATTACACTACAGCTATTCCCGCTAGAACCAGAGTCGGGATCGATTTTCCCGTTCCAAGTGCATGCTTAGCCCAAGTCACTCCAAAATCAATCCCAACTCCTCTTCATGGAGTCATTAGCGGGAACTGCTGATTAGATTATTTAAGCCTTGTCATCCTCGTAACAACTAGCTTTATCCGATACCAAAATAAACAGTTGTATTAATTTATTTTCATCAATATCATCCAACGCTCGAATTTTTATATGGCGCATATACTTTCCATTACCATCGAATAATTTAATTTCTTCTGTATCCAATCCGCTAATTGAAAATCCTATATTGACACTATTCTTAAATCCAGCAATATAAAATTTACCGTACCAAGGTACTCCGTTTTTAAACTCTTCTTCGATTTTAGGAAGTATTTTTAAAAGAATTTTTCTGACCTTCATGCAAATCTCTTTTTGCGGCGAAGGTAAAGCATCAAGATATTGTTTGACTTTAATGTTCATAAATATTTGAGGACGTTGTAAGCGCCCTATTCCCCCCGTCTATTCAAAGAGTAGTGTCGCATCCTTTATGTTCGCTCTTCTATGCTTGTAGTGCTCTTCCTCGATAGGTCCATTTGAAAGGTTTGGCCATCGTTCGATTAAAATAATCGATGAAATCGAGTACATTTTCTTTTAATTCTGAAGTTGATATAACCGATAATCGCGTCAATAATCGGCGCACCAAAATGCTGAACCATATAAGAATTATCATGGCGCTCAACATGCACTGAAGTTATTGGCGTTATTTTTCGTTTTAACATTTCAGGCCAAAACTACTCAACACTTGCCAAGTCAGTTTTAATCTAAGGGGTGATATCTATGTGACGTCAAAAAGAAAGCGTAAATCCGTTTACTTTTTTAGACTCTCAGATATATCTATCCGTTATAATACTCAAATCCGCGTTAACGCTAATCCATATGATCAGGCTTTCCGGGAGTACTTTTTCGCGATCAAAAATCATGGATTGAAAATGAGAGATCATCTATTTCTTTGCAACTCTTCTTTTGATAAATTGGCTGTATGCCGTTTACAAATTTATTAGACATAAGCAGCTAGGTCTTGAGGCCCTTAGCTATCCGATATGTCGATTCCCGACTCAAAACTATGCACCCGTCATCTCCGGTGCAAGCGACACCGCTTTTATTAATGCATAGCATTGCCGTCCAGGTTCTAACTTCAATATATAGAGAGATTTTCGGCTAATGCTGGCAAGCAATGGAACGCCCACATCTAATTTAATTTGTACGGTATGTTTTTCAGGCTCAGGCAAAGAAATTTCAACAACTGTTGCCGGTATGATGTTTAGAATACTTGTAGACACTTGTGGTTTTTGTAAAGCAATGCCGACATTACACGCGAGCACATGCACTCTTAAAGCTTGACCAATCTCTGCCGATTGTTGCGGAACATGAAGATGAGCACCATTAAAAGCGAGTAGACTTAAACCAAATTCCTCTTCGTGTGATACAACTGTTGTCTCTATGACAGAACCGGACATGTCACCCAAATACTGACTGAGTTCAATTTCAGAACTAAGTTGGGGCAAACTCCCTGTCGCTACGGTTTTACCATCTTTTATAATCACCATTGTATTTGTGATTTGTAATATTTCTTGCAATGAATGACTAACATAGACAACAGGAATATCAAATTCTTCATGAAGCTTTCGGATAAACGGTAAAACTTCTTGTTTTCGTGGGTTATCCAACGAAGCAAGCGGTTCATCCATCAACAATAACTTTGGACTAGCTAACAAAGCCCTACCAATGGCGACACGCTGCTGCTCTCCCAATGAAAGTCGATTTGGTTTGCGCTGCAGTAAATGTTCAATTGCCAGCATTTCCACCACTTGATCCCAGTCAATATTCCGTTCTGATATTGCTGTACGTTTCAAACCATATTCCAAGTTTTTCTGTACACTTAGATGAGAAAACAGCCTTGGCTCCTGAAACACATACCCTAATGAACGCTGATGTGGTGATAAAAAAATATTATTCTTGTCATCTTGCCATACTTCATCTGCGATTTGCAGATAACCACTTGCGTCACGCTCAAGCCCAGCGATGCAACGTAGTATTGTTGATTTTCCTGATCCTGAAGGGCCAAAAAGTGTTGTCACACCTTTTGCGGCCAGCGCCAAATCTACTTTTAAACTAAAGTCTGGGTATTGAATATCAAACTGTATAAGTAATTTAGCTGACATGACTAGGGTATCTACGATTAAGTGTATAGACAATCAATAACACAACAAAGGTAAATGTCAGCAATCCGGCCGACAAAGTGTGAGCGGCACTATAATCGAGTACTTCTACATGTTCATAGATCGCGATTGATAACACTTGAGTTTCGTTTGGGATACTGCCACCGACCATCAATACCACACCAAACTCTCCCATGGTATGCGTAAATCCAAGCACTGCCGCTGTAATATAACCTCTTAGTGAAAGTGGTAAAATAATCGAAGTGAACGCATCAAACCTTGATGCACCTAAGCACCAGGCAGCTTCCAGTGGTTTTTCACCCACTGCAATAAAAGCATTTTGCAATGGTTGAACAACAAAGGGTAAAGAATAGAGAACCGAAGCGATAACTAAACCTGAAAAAGTAAACACCAGAGCTGAGCCTGTTAATTCTGACCATGGCCCACCTACCACTCCATTGGCACCCAGTGCTATTAATAAATAAAAACCTAAGACAGTTGGTGGCAATACAAGCGGCAAAGCGACGATTGCTTCCACTACTCCTGCCCATCGAGATTTACTATGCGCCAGCCACCAGGCAAGAGGTGTACAAATAATTAAAAGAATGACAGTGGTAACCAGCGCAAGTTTCAAGGTTAACCAGACAGGTCCAAAATCCATTTATAAATATCCTTGCTGTTGGATAATGTTTCGAGCTTCCGAACTTTTTAAATATTTCAGAAACTGCTCAGCTGATTTATTATTTTCACCTCGTTTTAACAATGCAGCTTCTTGTTCCAAAGGCGAGTAATAATCGGAAGAAATCAACCAATATTTTTCTTTATTAAACGGATTAGCAGGATTCAACACTTGTGATCGTGCAACAAAACCTAGCTCAGCATTACCACTCGCAACAAATTGAAATGCTTGTCCAATGTTTTCGCCTTTTACCAGTATTGTTTTGATAGCTTGCCATTTTCCCAATTTGTCTAATACCTGTTGCGCAGCCAGTCCATAAGGCGCAGTTTTCGGATTTGCAATAGCTACCCATTTAATCCCGGTATCGTCTATGCTTTTTCGATCCAATGACCGGTTATTATTACGCGACCATAAAACAAGCTGCCCTTGTGCATAGACAAAGCGACTTCCCGATACCACATAACCCAAATTATCTAACCTAGCAACATAACTACGATCCGCTGCTAATAAAATATCAAAAGGCGCACCGTTAACAATCTGTGCGTAGTGCTTACCTGTCGATGCACTGCTAATCAACAATTTTGCATTATGTTGTTTTTCGAAAGTGGGAGCCAGTATCTTAAGGGTGGAAATAAAATTGGAAGCAACGGCAACACGTATGTTCTGCCCATATACATACGAGCTAAAAAGTAAAATTAAAATGATGAATAGTATTTTCAAGCTGGAATAAACTAAATTAACTAACCCGGATATTTCATGTTGTGCGAATTTATCGCACAGCAATTTGATTTTACAAATTATTTTTTGATTGAGCGCCGGACTGGTATGTCCGGTCGATTGAAAAAAATCATTTGTAGAATCAAAGGGCAAGTGAGAAAACGTAAGATTCATGAATTATCCGGGCTAAGATTAAACAAGTACTATCTGTAAAAAATAGTAACACAGGGTATTACAAACTTCCTTCAAACTAAAACTTATCCAGAGCTGGTATCAGTAATTCAAGCAACTTTCCCTTACCATAAACTATTTCTCAGATCGTTCTATCGGCAAGCCTTCAAGTTTCCATTCCGGATAACCACCATCAAGCCGGCGCGCGCGAATCCCTTTAGACCGCAACATTTCCACAGCATCAAAAGCCAGCACACAATGTGGTCCGCGACAATATGCCACAATTTCTTTTGATTTATCTAATTCATTGAGATTCAATTCCAACTGAGATAAGGGAATATTCATCGCACCCGGGAGATGACCCGCTTTGAATTCGTCTGCCGGACGTACATCTAATACAATCGCCAAACCGTCACGAAGCCGGTCGACTAACTCACTTGCAGACACCGCTTCGAGGCTATCTTTCACTGTTAAATAATCATCGATAAGGTGATTAACATCGGATAAATGGCGTTCAGCCACTTTCCTCAATTCGGCTGTTAAGTTGACTATATCATCGCCACTCAAACGGTAGATAACATATTGTCCCTCTTTTCGACAAACAACCAAACCAACTTGTCGTAGTTGTTGTAAGTGATGAGAAGTATTGGCGACAGAAAGGCCAGTGAGATTGGCTAAATCCTCTACCGGGCACTCTCGCTGCGCTAAATATTCCAAAATTTCCAGACGGTTGGCATTACCGAGTGCCTTGGCAACTTGAGCAAAATAGGTAAATAGCTGTTTTTTAAACGACTTCATCATAACTATCCGTTTACAACTTCCTTTTTAGAGTATTCAAAAAAACACTTGAATACAAGAACAAACATCCGCTATAGTATTCAAAGACTTATTTGAATGATATAGCTAGGAGTATGTCATGGAAATTGAGCAATGGATTTCGCAAAACGAAGTCGCAATTCGTCTTAGCTTTTTCTTTGGTGTATTTGCTGTAATGGCGCTTTGGGAAGTCATCGCACCGCGCCGTGCATTGACAGTTTCAAAAACCGTACGTTGGGTAAATAATCTTGGCCTTGTTTTTTTGAATAGTTTTTTGCTGCGCTTGCTGTTTCCTGCAGCTGCAGTCGGTGTTGCGGCCTATGCAACGGAGGCAAACTGGGGTCTATTAAATGTCTACGAGGTACCCTTCTTACTAGCAGTAGTGATATCAGTTATCGCTATGGATTTCATTGTCTATTTGCAACATGTATTGGTACATGCCGTACCTACTCTATGGCGTTTGCATCGGGTACATCATGCAGATCTAGACTATGACGTAACCACCGGCTCACGTTTTCATCCCATTGAAATTATACTGTCCATGTTAATCAAATTCGCCACTATCGTTGTTTTAGGGCCACCAGTGATAGCAGTCGTAATTTTCGAAGTCATTCTGAATGGCATGGCCATGTTCAATCACAGTAATGTACGTCTCCCCCTGGGTTTGGATAAGGTATTACGGATGTTTGTCGTCACCCCGGATATGCATCGAGTGCATCACTCTGTGGAGGACGATGAAACCAATAGCAACTTTGGTTTCAATCTTTCTATTTGGGATCGTATATTTGGCACATACCGCGATCAACCGAGAGCAGGACACGAAGGTATGATTATTGGAATTCATAAATTTCGTGATCCAAAACAAGTTGCCTGGTTACCAGGAATGTTAGCCCTACCATTTAAAGGCAAAATTTCCGACTATGTGATTAACCGCCGACAGTGGACAAGCGAACAAGATAATGACCGTGATAAATAGGAATTATTTGTAACGTCTGACTCCGAACGACACTAGCAACAAATGTATAAGCTCAAAATATATACAATAGAAATAAATACAATTGGACCCATGAGCAATTCATTTTGTTATAATAACTTTGAAGATGTTAAGTAAGTATACACAGTGCGTTTATTTGCAACAAAATTAGCATATTGCGTATTTTTAGTAAGAATTCACTCTTATTATTCAATGAATTAGAAATACGCCCCCGTAGCTCAGCTGGATAGAGCGACCCCCTCCTAAGGGGTAGGCCGGACGTTCGAATCGTCTCGGGGGCACCATATTACTTTTGTTTTACCTGTATTAATTTCAATCAGGACAAGCAAACACTTCCTCAAACCGCCAAAAATTTAACTTGCTGCTATCGATATTTCGGTATTAAATATGAACAATGATTATCCTAATGTAACTGCTCAGCGCGTTTAGATTTTTATGGCAATTAAATTTAAAAAGGTATTTAGACATGTGGGATGAACGCTATAGCGCAGATGACTATGCATATGGAACCAAACCGAATGATTTTTTACGCAGCGTCGTTGATAAAATTCCTAGTGGCCGAGTGCTTTGCCTTGCTGAAGGAGAAGGGAGAAATTCTGTTTTCCTTGCAGAACAAGGATATGACGTTGTAGCAGTAGACTCATCTTCAGTAGGATTAACAAAAGCAAAAAAGCTTGCCAGCAGCCGCGGTGTCACTATAACCACTGAGTGCAAAGATCTCACTGAATACACTATTCCTAAAGAAAGTTTTGATGGAATTGTTTCGATTTTTTGCCATCTTCCACCTACCGTTCGAAAATCACTTCATCAGAAAGTGGTTGATGGTTTGAAGCCAGGAGGCGTGATGATACTGGAAGCATACACACCCGAGCAATTAATCTACAAAACCGGTGGTCCACCCGTCGAAGAGATGACGATGACATTATCTGGATTGAAGCAAGAACTCTCCGGCTTGAAATTCATACATGAAAAAGAGTTAATCAGAGAAGTTGTAGAGGGTAAATTTCATACAGGAACCGGTGCAGTTGTTCAGGTTATTGCCGCAAAGTCCTAAATATCAGGCCACTTTAATTACCCAGCACCGAATAATTACTTAGGAACGATACTTTTCGTAACGGTATAGATTTTGCTGAATTGTGGTATTCAAAAAGCATTAGGCTCCCATAATGGAATCACTGATTGTAAACAGCAATCCTATTAAAAAGAGAAATATAGACTCTCTCACTAAGCTTCCTATAGATTCCGCACAAAGTCTTATTGATTTTTCTGCACTCGATGAGCGCTATCCCGGTAAAGAGGATTTTATTCGAAAAATCCTTAAAAAAGTCCACAAAAGTTATGAAGAAACACAACCCAAGTTACAAATTGCTATCGAACAAAACGACATGGTGAGTCTCGCGCATTTAGCCCACAGTGTAAAAGGCTCCAGCGGTAACATAATGGCTTTGCCTATTTTCGAGCTCGCTAAAATGGCAGAATGTAGCGCAAGAGAACAAAAACCAAATACCGCCGACTTGGCAAATGAACTCGTCGAAAAACTTTCTCAATTGAATCGATTGATTGCTCATAGAATCGAGTAATGAATCAAGACAATAAAATTTTGCCGTGCAACCATTTATCAACACAGCATCTGGCAGGTGACAAATTACGTTTTAACTAATTTAAACTCTGCCACTTCAATCGCAAACTATTTAAAACAACCGAGACAGAGCTAAACGCCATAGCTGCAGCTGCGAACATGGGATTAAGCAGAAAGCCATTAAATGCATAGAGGACACCCGCAGCGATAGGGATGCCTATTAGGTTGTAAATGAATGCCCAAAATAAATTCTGACGTATCGTATTCATGGTTTGTTGGGATAAATTGAGCGCTTTAGGGATAACATTTAAATCTGAGGTTACCAATGTCATCTTGGCCACATCCATCGCAATATCAGAACCCTTCCCCATTGCAATGCTGATATCTGCAGCGGCAAGAGCTTGGGAGTCGTTAATACCATCACCTACCATTGCGACTTTCAGACCTTTCTTTTGCAATTCTCGAACGAATTTTTCCTTATCGTCTGGCATCACTTCAGCCTTAAAATGTTTTATCCCTACACTTTTTGCAATCACTTCGGCAGTCTGTTGATTATCACCAGTTAGCATATAAAGCTCTATGCCTCGTTGCTGTAGTTTCGAGATTGCTTCTCGAGAGTTTTCCTTAATTTTATCGGTTATAGCAATAATCGCAATCAGTGATTTTTCGTTCGCAAAATAGATGATTGTTTTCCCTTCTTGCTGAAGTAGCTCAAGCTCAGATTTGGCTTCGTCACTATTGATGATATTATTTTCCGAAATTAATGACCAGTTTCCCACTCTGTAGTGATTTCCATTGTAGCTACCAACAACTCCCTGCCCTGTTTTGCTTTCAAAATTTTCGATGTTTAAGGGTTGAAAAGCCTCGTTAGCCAGTGTCTCAACTATTGCTGTCGCTAAAGGATGCTCGGATCTGTTTTCCAAGGCATAGAGTATTTCCTGATATTGATTTTTATCGTCAGCTTGATTCACCCAGATAAGATCGCTCACTGTCGGTTTCCCTTCAGTGATTGTTCCTGTTTTATCAAGAACAATGGCATCTATTTGGTGAGCATGTTCAAGGCTCTCAGCATCCTTGATCAAAATATTATGTTCAGCACCCTTTCCTACACCGACCATGATAGCTGTAGGTGTTGCCAAGCCGAGTGCACATGGGCAGGCAATCACTAACACAGTAACAGAGGTAAGCAGTGCATGGGTAAATGCCTCTTCACCACCGAGTATCATCCAAGCTGTAAATGTGATCACCGATAAAACAATAACCGCAGGAACGAAAATACTGGCAATTTTATCGACAAGATTCTGCACAGGAGCTTTACTGCCTTGTGCTTCCCGCACCATTTTAATTATCTGCGCGAGTATCGTTTCACTACCGACTTTTTCTGCGACAAATTCAAAGCTTCCTTTCTGATTAATCGTTCCAGCGAATATATTTTTTCCCTTATTCGCTTCAACCGGCACTGGTTCACCAGAGATCATGCTCTCATCAATATATGATGAACCACTCTGCACAGTACCATCCACAGGAATTTTTTCTCCAGGCTTAACCCGCAATAAATCCCCTTTTTTGACATCTTTAACAGATATAATCTTCTCGTTTCCATTCGCATCAATAATGCACACTTCTTTGGGCTGTAAACCAATCAGGTTTTTAATTGCCGACGATGTGTTGGATTTAGCTTTCTCTTCGAGAAATTTACCGAGTAAGATAAATGTGATAATCGCTGCGGCGGCTTCAAAATAGACATGAGCTTCTAAACCTCGACTCACCCAATAGGCTGGGTAAATAGTATTAAAGGTACTAAACAGAAAAGCGACGCCAGTGCTCACGGAAACCAATGTATCCATATTTGTTGTACGATGTTGCAGTTGATTTATTGCGCTGATAAAAAACCGTCGACCATAAACAAAAACTACGGGAATCGTGAGAATTAGCATTAGCCAATTGGCATAGGGCATATCCATATAAAACATACCAATGATAACAACAGGCACAGTAAAAAGAGCGGAGTGAATAGTATCTTTTTGCAATTCAATAAACGCTTCTTTTTTTTGAGTATCACGCTTCTGTTCCGCTTCATCCTCGTCGTCTTCAATGAAAATATCGTAACCAGCATCAACAACCGACTGCTTCATATGTTCGGCATTAGTCAAATTAGAATCATATTCGACCAAGACGCTGGCATTGGCATAGTTTACTTGAGCGCTATTTATGCCCTCCAATGAAGATAACGCTCGCTCTACACTAGCAGCACAGCCAGCACAGGACATTCCACTCACGGGATAGGTTTTGGTCGTTAACATTTTGATACTCCAATTTCTTACGTTACAACATAGAGTACAACACCATGCAGCTTACTCTGTTATATAATCTTAGAAATGATTTGTAGAATTTACAGTTTATCGAGAGGACGACGTTGACGAGCATCTTTTAGCTGTTTGAAATGGCTTGGGGAGAGGCCCGTCACCTTTTTAAACTGACCACTGAGATGAGAAAGGCTGCTATACCCCAATCGATGAGAGATTTCAGTCAAACTCAATTCATCATAAACTAACAACTCTTTCACTTTCTCAATTTTTTGATTGATCAAATACTGCTCAACTGTAATCCCTTCTACCGAAGAGAAGAGAGTACTGAGATAGTTATAGTCATAATTGAGTTTGTTTTTCAGGTAATCTGATAATTTAATTGGCTCCATCTCTTCCTGACGATGAACCATCTCAATAATAGAGGCCTTTATTCTTTCAATCAGTCGACTTTTCTTATTATCAATGAGTTCAAAACCCAAAGGTTCTATCTCCACTCGAATAGCCTCAACCTCCGCAGATGTTAATTCCTTTTCTCCAAAATCAACCTCCCCTAGCACCACACTAACTGGGTTAAATTTAAGACCACGTAACATCTCTGAAACAACCAGGTTGCAACGATCACAGACCATATTTTTAATGTAGATCTTCATTTGTTTAACTATTCATCGTCAATATTTAATATAAACCGAACAGAATATTACTTCATCTAAATATCATTTTAAAAAATCTTATCAGCGAATGTAATTTACTTCATCCTATTTATAATATAACTATGTAAAAATAAGATTCTGCTTTTTAAGCAAAAACAGGTTAAACTTACTAATAATAGAGTTTATAAAACCAAGATTATTACACTGATCCAAGGAGGGCGAGAATGTATGCCATTAAACGGCTTATTGTGATAATTGCTATTTCCATATTAATAATTAGTCAACCCGCGTTTGCTGACAACCAAACAAACTCAAACAATACCGGCGTCTATATTAAAGCCGGTGGATTATGTGTAGGTGGGGCAATTTTAGGCACATTCATTCCAATTTTTGGTAACATTGTGGGTTGTGCAATAGGTGCTACCGCAGGATATTTTTGGGGGAAATCACCAACAGAAGATCCCGAACCAATTACCGCTATTGACGAATAATATCGGAGTTCATCACTCATGAAGAGCCTAGCCCGATTTGCCGAATACAGTATGACAGGCGGATTGCTATGGATAAATATCTTCATCTTCACCACGCTCATTTTTTATCAACCCACTCAAGGGCAGTCCACCATAGAAAGTACCTTTTTATTGTGGCAAAACTGGCTAAATGTCGTTTCTAACTCATTAGCAACGCTGGATAGTAATAGCATACTTCGTAGTTCATTTCCGCCTATTTTAAGTACGCTGGGGATTATTCTTATTTTCTGCTCAGGTCTGATATTAAATTTAATCTCCCCACTCTTTTGCGTCCCCTTTGAATTGCTGGTTTTTAAAAACAAATTAGCCCATGGGAAAAACCAATGGCTGGATGAGGTTATTTCACCCTACAAAGACTTTTTACTCGACGATTATTTGTTTTTCATACAACACCCTTTTTTCTCTCTGAAAAATTTCAAACAGTGCCAACAGCAACAACATCGTTATAATAAAATCTATCTATTTCTCATATCATATTTGTACACTAACTCCAGTGCAGTTCAACTTGAAATGGTAGCAGAGAACATTCGTGTTTGGCGTATTAGTCGAGCACTTACGACATCGCTAATTGTACTTTGTGTTTTGTTAACTTTTCTGGTTATTACTGATAGTGGAAGTGTACAAGCATCTCATGATGCCATAGCGCTCGCAATTATTATCCCACTCGTTTTATTTTCATTTTCGATCATAATCACTACAACCATGTTTTCACGCTTAGTCGACAATATATTTTCACAAACCTACCAAATTCATAAAAAGCTAATAACTCATTTGTAAAAATTGTTCGTTATAAAATATCACTTTAGTTTACATGGCTAAATAACTTAGTGAAAAACTCCACTTTTCACAATATCCTTGCAAAAGATTTCAGCAATTCTATACTTATTATACCAAGCTTTTTTAAGAGAACTTTCATTGAAAGCTGATTATCACCAGCAAAAATTTATTACCTTTAGTAAGAAGGTAATCTCTGCATGTCCAGCTTATAAAATAATTATCGAATCAAACATTAGAATTTAAGGATACATTGAAATGGAAGATCAATTACTTCATACAGGCGGTATTCAAGTAGACCTTCAAAAAAAAGGTAATGAACCCAAAAACAAGGAAGGTACATTTGTTTTCCCTATTCCGAATGATAATTACGAGAAAGTTAAAACTCTCTCTGATCTTGCGTTAAATCATGTTAGTTTGAATCAATTCCCCACGGTTAAATGGTGGCGGGAACGTTTATTTCTCCCTGAGGGTACGCCCGAAATATGTGATGAGTTACCACGATTATTAACCGAGTTTATGCGCAGCCCAGAAGCAAAAAATCTCAGCGACTATGCTCGCCGGTCACGCGCTTTAAACTATGTGTTTCGCAATAAAACAGCCCTTGTCAGAAATACAGATTTATTACCGGGACAAACAACGACCAATTTTGTTGGTCCTGTGGTTTACGTAGATACTATTGGTTATTGTATTTGGCCTGAATTACAAACAGTCACCACGCGTGCACAAAATCCATTCAAGATAAAACCAGAAGTAGCACAACGCCTCAACAAAGAAATTTTTCCCTTCTGGCTTAACCGCCTGCCCGTACAAGAAGTCGCTCGCTATAGCGAATATGATACAATTTTATACGCCGATGACGGACGAGATAATGTCAACGATGGTATGTATGGCAACCAACCTTCCATAGATCCACTATTACAGAAAAAAGCAGGGGAAACGCCAAAGTGTCAGGAGTTAATGGAACGGGTTGCATTTTTTCTTTCTGACAAAGCAACTTGTGTGTCTCACGCTGTACCTGATTTTGAGCGTCTACTGACTTACGGTTTAGATGGTTTAATTGAAAGAATTCAGCAGGACCTTGCTGACGACACGGCTAATAATGAGCAGCAAATCGAATTTTTGAACGGTGTGTTGAGTGTCTACGAAGGCGCAAAAAATTATGCCCAGCATTTGGTGGAGGCTGCTCAAGAAGCAGGTAACACTGAACTTGCAGAAATTTGTCGCAAAGTCCCTGCAAAGCCAGCCGAAACCCTACACGAAGCAATCACCAGCATCTGGATTGCGTATCATCTATTACTCCAGGAAAACACTAACTTCGGTTTTTCCATTGGACGATTAGATCAGCTATTAAATAACTACTACCTCAGTGACTGGGAAAAGCTTTCAACTGATCAAGAACGATCAGACTACACAACAAGAGCGGTGGAACTTGTTTGCCACTTCTTCTTACGCTGTTCTGACCACGTACCCCTCTCAACCGAAGGCTCTGAAACACTCTTTGCAGGCAGTGGCTCTAACCAGGCATTAACATTGGGCGGTACAAAACTCATCGACGGTAAAGTAGTCGACGCCGTCAATGATATGACCTATATCATTCTTAAAGCGACAGAACTATTGGGCATTCGTGACCCAAATGTGCACGCTCGATATCATAAAGAAGTTCATCATCGAGATGCACAAGGGAATCCACTACCAGACGGCGTTCACGATGCGTATTTAAAACGCTTAAGTCAGGTGAATATTATTACCCGCGCAACACCGGCTATTCATGGAGATGCTCCGGTTGTGCATTCAATGGCGAAGTATTATGCAGCTCATGCAGGTATCAGTGAAGAAGAAGCGCTAGCTGATGCCTACGACTATTCTTCGATTGGTTGCATTGAGCAAAACTCCTCAGGTAAACATTACGGTAATACTGGTTCTACGCTACTTGTCATCCCAGCTGTATTAGAACTAGCGATCTACGGTGGCAAACATCGCAGTGATGGAATAAGCGCAGATGCCCCAAATCTGTTTTATGATCAAAGCAACTATACTACGCCACCATTAACAGAAATGAAAAGCATGGACGAATTTATTGAAGCATTCCGCTTTCAGCTGGATGAGATGGCCAGACATACCGTGCAGTGTAATAATTATCTTGGCCGTGCTTTTGAAAAAGTAAGATCTTCACCGTTTTTATCAGGACTTTTTGTGGGGCCTACTAATACGCCAGAAAGCAATGATGCAAAATTCCGTGATGTTGCATCAGGTGGGGCAAAATATAACTCCGCAGGTGTTGCGATTATCGGTGTGGCAGATGTCATTGATTCATTTTGCGTCCTTGATGCACTGGTATTTGGTGGAAAAGTTTCTGCACAAGAGTTATTGGCAGCACTGAATTCCGACTTTCAACCAGATAGTGAAAACAAAACAGAAAACAGTCTAAGTTTTCTTCAGAAATTAATACAACGCATACAATCCTGGTTTTCCAAATCATCTCAGTTAGACAAACTTGAAAAACTCAGCCCCGAGCGATTGAAGGAGATAGAAAACAGCATACGACATGCTCCCAAATACGGCGCAGGTGTTGATCAAACTGAGGGCGGAATTTACGACAACAGCCTCGCTGTTCGTTACACTCATCTGATTACCGAGATGATTCAGGATGTTTTTTATAAATACCGAACCCATCGAGGTGGCCGTTATCTCGCTGGTTACTGGAGCATGACTAATCATGCAGGCTTCGGCATGTTATCAAAAGCGACACCTAACGGTCGCAGAAGTCGCCTGCCTTTTGCCAGTGGCATCACTCCCTGTGCAAACATAGTTAAACGCAATGGCGATCCCGTGATGATTCTTGATCATATTCTTTCTGTCGCAGAGGTTGATGGTGATACTGTACAAAACGGTTATACCTATAATCTCAGCCTCACCACACGTGATCAGGAACATTTTGGGGAAGACACTGAACTATTTTCGAAATATATGAAAGTGTTTATGGATAATGATGGCGTTTTGGTTCAACTTTGCGTTTCTTCAATAAATGATCTCATCGCCGCACATAAAGCAGCAACTGCGGCGACTCAACAAGGCGCAGGAGAAGAGGAACAAAAAGCATTAATGCCGTTTAAAGATTTGATGATTCGCGTTGCTGGCTACTCTGCCTATTTTGTCACGTTGAGTCCTCAAATGAGACAAGAAATTATTGATCGCTCCAACTTTGCTCTCGATTCAGGCAAAGAACAGCATGCATATGCTGCAATCTAGAAGATAAAGATAAGGAGAAATAACATGCATGCAGGATTCCCCTGTTTCACTCGCGATATACAAGAGGTGTTACGACTTGGCGCTGATAACGCTGAGCTCCCAGAACATTTGGAATCGTTGGGAGGAACGATACTCGCCAGTGGTATGGCGGTGTTACTAAAACTCGGTTTTGGCTATGTGATGCGAGATTCACTGCTTGATGAAGAGCGCTCAAAAAAAGCATTAAACTTTTTTAACGATAATTTTGTATTCACCGATCCAAATTCTCCAACAGGAGAAAGTTATTATCAGGGCAAGTTTCTTATTCGCACCCGAAAACCTGGTGATGATATGAATGTCTATCTGAAATTCTGTGAAGATCCATCTGACCTTTTTACCAATACTCCTTTTGGAAGATGTTTAAATCCCCTAGCAGTAGTATCCACTGAAGTCCTTGATGAAGCAGAGGCTCAACGCATCGAAAAAAATCCTGATCTTGTCGATCTTGTCATTCGATTTAAAGACATAAACTCTATTCTTGGATTAATTGGGCGCACTGATGTAGATATTGTCGGCTTACTGCTAGAAAATATTGTACAACTTACAGGAAATGTAGGACACTTGTTTAAGCTTGGCGCGATTGCAAAAGATACAGAAATCGAACTTGGGCTGGGCGAATTTAAACAACATTAGGTCAGTTTATCATGGAAGATAAAGCGTTAATTTTTGATATAAAACGCGACTGCAGTGAAGATGGCCCAGGTATTCGCACAACCATTTTTTTCAAAGGCTGTCCACTCTCTTGCGAATGGTGCCAAAATCCTGAGAGCAAAACTAAGAGTCCCCAACTCTCCTTTCGAGCTGAAGCCTGTAAACCATCAGACTGTGACGTCGCGTGTGTCAAGGTCTGTGAATCGCATTGTCTGAGTTTTGTCGATAAACTTCATGTAAAACATGATCAATGTGTTCGATGCGATCGCTGTTTCGATGTCTGCCCGACTAAAGCATTGGAACCTGTCGGATATTGGGCAACACTTGATGAACTTATGTATCGCATTTCTATCGATATCCCATTTTTTCGTTCAAGTGGCGGCGGAGTAACACTCTCCGGTGGAGAAGCAACACAGCAAATGCCTTTCATTCACCTGCTTCTTAAAGCGCTTAAAAAGAAAGGTATACATACGGCTATTGAAACCAGTGGCTTTTTTAATTATCGCCGCTTTAAAGAGCAAGTATTACCTTATCTTGATCTCATTTATTTTGATTTAAAACTCATTGATGATATTGAAAGTAAGAAATATACCGGTCAGTCTAATCAACTTATACTGAATAATTTCAAGAGTCTTATTTTCGAAGCAGAAATACCTGTTATACCCAGAATTCCATTAATTCCCGGTATCACAACAAGCAAAGAGAATTTAAAAGGAATAGCAAAATTTCTCAAAACATTATCAGTCGATAGTGCAACACTATTACCTTACAACCCGCTTTGGCGAGACAAACTTAAACGACTAAATTTGGAATCTAATTATGAATTGAGTTCTCTAATGTCTGCTGAAGAAAAAATTGCTTGTGTCGAGCATTTTTATTCTGAAGGCTAAGTTCATTGCAATTGCTCAGCGTGTTTAGATCACTTTACAGACGTCCCTTATAAATTAAGATCGGAGGTATCAGAAATGCAAATTGATTTTCACCATGCGACCACTTATGTCATTGCGAGATTGGCAGGATTTAAAAAACCAGAAGCTGAAATCATTGCCTACGCTGCGCAATATGTCGATGACTGCACCAGTGAAGGTACCGTCTATTTCAATAACAAAGCGGTATACAATAGAATTAGTTCTGCCCATAAAATGCTCGATTATCGGAACATAAAAGCATTAGCTAATCATCAAGTATGGCTTGCTTTTCACTTTCTTCCCGGTAATGGTGGCAAGCCTGCAGGTGAGAATCCATCTGAGCATTTTATCGATAAAATTGTTTGCCGCCCCAATAGCCCTATTGCAAAAGAGATGGTTGATAACGCCATAATAGATCAAGACAAGACCTATGCATTACATCGCCTGGGTGTTGTTATGCACATTTATGCGGATACATGGGCTCACCAGGGATTTGCCGGCGTCCTCAACGAAATAAACGAAGTTGAAGATGCAAAAGAAGTCGGCAGTAGTGGCATTTTTAGCAGTTTAAGCTCCATCTTAGGTGACTTTGTAGAAGATGCTATTCCACCACTAGGTCACGGAAGAGCGTTTACATTCCCGGATATGCCGTTTCTTTCCTGGAAATATAAGAATGGTAAAGGTCAGCAAATTACAAGAAACAATACTCAGGATTTTTGTACAGCAGCAGACCAAATGTGTAAAGCAATGCAACGCTATATTGCCAAAGATCCAACCGCAAATGTCGCTGGTCTTCCTAATCCTGATAAAGATCATATCCGCCATTTATTTGCTAGCATAACGGATGAAGATGGAGATAAACGCCATAAACAATGGTTGACTAGCATTAGAGATGGTGAGTTTAGTTTTGGCGCTGAGAATATTTCATATCATGCCAGAGGCAATAAATCATGGAAAACACAATCACTTGGTACTTGTTTTGATTTACCTGTGCATAAATACAATGACGATTTTCTCACAAGTAATTGGAAACTTTTCCACGATGCAATTCAAGCACATCGATTTCATATCATTCACGATGTACTTCCTAAGTATGGGATATGTGCAGCTTAATAAGTGTTAATTCGATGATTTTTTACTTCAAATCTTCCGGAGGAATTACTCCGGAAGATTTACAGCATGCAAAAAATTAAACTCATATTCCATCCCTCGATTTAACCTGGGACTTTTTCCTTACATAAATCGTTTTATTGACCTTTGCCACAATCTCATTGTTCTCATCTTTAATCTCTACCGGTAGTTCAAAAACTGTCTTTCCAAGGGTATCTGCATTCTGTTTGACCTCACTGACTAATTCTTCACTTAATGTAAAATGAACAGTGACTGTCCCTCGCCCCGGTTTCAGAAAATCGATGCGAGCCGATTTATCCCACACAATATAATCAGGTCCAAGATTATTGATAAACATCATCATGTAAAATGGGTCTGTCATTGCGTAAAGTGAGCCACCGAAATGGGTTCCTACATAATTACGATTAAACCATTTCAGTTTCATCTGCACGACCATGTGCCGGTAATCAGGAGTTGCGTGAACTATTTTAATACCTGCCCCGCGAAATGGAGACCAAAAATTACCAAGTCGTATCAACCATACAACCGGTAATTTGTTTGCTTTTCGTCTAATGAGTTCAGCTATCATATTGAGAGTCTCAACTTCTAGTTTTCCTGTTACATAAAGCTAAAGCGCCGATTTATGAATTGGGATGTTGTGCACCATGTTCATCGATTGCACGGCGAACAGCCATTCCAATATTCGCGTAACTAACCATCGCTAATTCAAAATTATCTAAAACGGTTTCTGCCATAGTATCTATGCCTAAACCATCGATCTTAGTTGCTTTGCACACCTTTCCTGCATGCACTTTATTAGAAAAATACGTCAGTGTATCAAGCGAAAATTTTTGTTGCTCTCTTGCATCCTCTGGTAAATAAGTATTCCAAATTTCGGATAAAATATTGTGGCCAAATAATACGCCTCTCCCCCAGTGAGCATGGAAAGCATCATCTTCAAAATTATCCAGGATCTCCTCTGTTGGTTGAAAAATAGAAGGCAGTGATATTTCTGCCATACTCACTTCCTCTTCAATAGCTTTTAACACTGCCTTGATATCACCTTCGATCCTTTGCTTTTCGTCATCATTTTTATAATTCGGATCAAAATGATTAAAAATATAAGGAAACCATACCGAGGATGTTATTAATTCCGGTGAACAAGCAATGGCAAATAAAAAGCCATGCATCATAGGATAATTCATCGTTTTTTCAGGACGATCATCATCTACAAGGAATTTAACTAATGCTTCATTCATTTTACACCCTGACTATTTTAGAAAAAATTAGACATAACCATCTTCGATTTTCATTTCAAGCGATCATAAATCACACACAAAACTATTCCTTAAATGCATATCATTCATTAATTGCCACTTTAACACAAAATATATCAGGATTATCTTTGCAAAGATAATAGTAGGAAATTTGGCGCTTCTAAACTAATTACTATTCTCATCCATCGACAAAATACGTATTTTATCACCAGGATAAATAAGGTTGGGATCTGGTATCTCATTATAATCCGCGAGCTTTGGATATAAGAAAGGATTATTCAGATACTGTTTTGCAACAAACCATAAAGTATCTCCTTTCACTACATTATGAACATTTCTTGAAAGGGGCAATACTGGTAACGTAGGCTGATGAACTATTGTTTCAATTTGAACATTTTTTTTGTATTCGATGATAGAATTAGTCGGAACCAATGCCCCGATTACTTCAATTTTGGCAGCTTTGTCATCGTTCCACTCTGTAATATTTCTTTCTTCTTGCACTTGCTTAGCTGAAACCGCAATATCTTTATCCTGTTTTAATTCAGTGTGAATCAATAGAACTTCAGGTTCTGGTATCCTTTCCTTGACAGGTTGTACGTAATTCTCAAGTGCTGCTTCTTGGTTACTATATGAATAAATCCCCATGCTAGCAATAATTGCTAAAGTTGTTGCCGATAGCCCAGCAGCTATCATTCTATTTCTTCTATTCTCTAGTTTTTTTACAGGATCACAGGAAATATCAAATACAATGCTATCGCTCGTATCTTTTATCTCCTTCATATCATTCAAGTCATCACAAACTACAACACCTGTATCTGTATCTGCATTATCGATATTTTCAAATTTTGAATTCACTAACTGATTTTTAACTATCGGTATTTCTTCATTTACCAATAGTGGAAGTAATAAAATACTTTTTGCGGATTTATCATGTAGCAATTTACATGTTTTTTCATCTGAGAGACCGCCCAGAGGAAGTCGATCAAACATAGACAATTCTCCCCAGCTAAACCGAGGAGGCATCAGTTTCTTTTGCGTTAAAGATTCATCATCTAAACTGATATCTTGCTCTTCTGTTTCTAATGTATGCAATTTATTATAAAATAAGGTAATAACATTTGGTAAAATAAGCGTATTCTTCATTGTCTGTTGAAGAAATTCCATCTCTCTCTTATTCTTTACTTTTGCATCAATAACAATCGGAAGTTTACCAGCATATTTATACATTCCAATATCCAATTTATTGATAGCACTACTTAAATACTCCTTATAAGGTATTAGCTCATATTCAAAAGGTTTATCGTTAACAGCATTACCTTGATTTATTTTTTTTACATCATCATTTTCATTTATTGTTTCTGTTGATTGATCAAACTTAAATCCCGCTCCACTATTAACAGAATTTAGAAATTCACCATAAGGAATTATTTCGAATTTTGTACTTTTTCCAATTTTTTTATTTGTCTCACCCTGGCCTATTACTACAGGTAAAACAGTTAAATTATTCATTGTTTCTGAGGGAATATTTACTTCATTCATAATTTCCAGGTCTAATTCGAGATTTGATTGTTGCTCTTTGTCCTTACGGAATTCAATTCCAACATTGCCTACACTGTCTTCCTGCAGTTTTCCGTTAGCTATTAAATCAATCAAATTACTCGCATTGTTTTGTTTTTCGTCCAGACATTGCGGAGAGTCAGAAATAATTTTCGGTGTTTCTTCGTCTTGTTGATCTTCCTTAACCGGTTCAATGTTACTTGATAATTTGGTAGATACCTTAGGAGGGCATTTCGCCTCGTTGCCGAATAATTTTCTGACATAATTCATCTCTGCGGTACGTAGTTCACCGCAATAGTTAAACAATAAATCCAAGCTACTATGAAAAACCACATGATCGTTATAACAAGTACATTTATCAAATACACGTGAAACGGTACCGGAAGGTAGAACTTGCCATTGAAGACATCCACCATCAAATACATCACCAACACTATCCACTTCTATCGCTATTGTGTTGCCATTGATAAGTTTGCTGATAATAAAACAGGACTGGAGATTATCTTCTCCAGTAAGAGAAAACTTCCTACGCAGATTGATAGCAGATGCTAATACACCACGAGTAAGGAATGTTCCAACGACAAAGTCTGGCGTTGCAATTATTTTTGTTATTTTGGGCGAATAGACAACTTCAATCACTTCACTTGCAGGCACACAAAACTGGTATTCACCAACTTGAAATGATAATAAAGTGTAGTCTGTTTCAAACTCAACCATAAGCCGCCATTTTTCCTTTTCACATATTCTTAAAAGCAATTACATTTCATATTGCTTTCAATAACCTATCGTCCAGGAGTGTTTATTGCTATTTATAATAGGGAGGGAAAATTGACTAATCGTGAGGATGTTCACAGAGGAAAAACGCTAAAATCAATTAACGAGACAACTTAAATGCACGACCGTGAACATCATCACAGTTATTAACAAGTCGGGAATAAAGAATGCACACGAAAATAGACTGTTGTTTACAACGTGTATATTTTCGTGTGCATTCTTTGTTTCCATTTCATTAATATGTGGCTTAAAAATACCATTGATAGGCAATACGTAAATATTCTGTTGTTTTTCTCAATCGAGTTGAAGAGTTTTGGCTTATCCGTGTTAAGGGGCGATACTGCTGACCAATAGTAACGACGATGTCTTCATATTTTTCGACAGGATATTTATATCCAAGGTGATAAGACTCCCCTCTCCGAGGGTCAAACCTGTTTCCTTCAGTCTTTAGATATGTTTTATTATAAATAACACCAACAAAAATTTCACCGCCGAATAAACGTATATTCTGTTCTATACCAATCGATTGAATGGACATGCTGGGGATGTCTGTTTCACTTGTATCATAGAGACTAAACCCAAACAGCATCCTTGTTTGTTGACTGAATAAATACATATCCGCATAAGCAGAAACTTCTTTTAAAGGTTTATCCCCCACCCCTTGTAAAACACCTGCACCAACACGTACGCCAAAATCTCGAATTTCATCTTCACCGGCGAATGACAAATGAGAGATAAGAAAAACTGACAAGAATATTGCTAAAATCTGTTTCATTATTGTATCGCTGCTGCTACACCAATAAGTGTCGCCCAAAAAGCATAATTGCCCACACCTTGCAAATAAAAACTCTCGACTTCATCAGCCAGCTCAGGGTGAGTATAAACCTTAGGCTTTGCTCGCACGTGTGCTGTTGAGGGTACATAAATTACCGTGTTTTCATCAACCTTGATAATCGTTGGCTTTAATAGTTCCTGTGCATCAATCGTTATATTACGGGAGGAAAAAACTATCTCTCTGGTTTCTATCTCTCCACTAATTTGTTTGAGTTCTTTAGGCCAAACACCTGACTCAATATTATTGTTATTTTCTGCCCATGTAAAACCTGGAAAAAGCAATGCAGTAATTAGTAGAAATAATTTCACGCCAACACTCCTATAACGCTAATATCCACATCGCATAGATCAATGTCCAGAGTACGATATACTGTTTTTTAAACTGGTGAAATTCTTCGCGCATTGCTTTTGTATCGATAAGATAGGGTTTAAATTCTATTTGCACAGAATTATCCCCTTCGCTTATTTTCTTCCATTGAGGGTCACCGATGGTTGAAACAAGTATGGGGTTTTCTTCACTAGAGTTTGCTTGTAGTTCCCCATCAACCAATATTTCAGTTTGCTCAGTGTCATTACCGGATTGCAATATATCGTATTCAGCAAAAAAAATACGTGTACCTGGTTCAATAGTCAACGTTATACCCTTTGGAACAATGACATCTCCAACAAGATAGATATCATCACGCCAGGTCTGATTCTCTTTTAGTTTTCCATATTTTATGTTCGGTTCATCTTCTAAATATTTGACTTCCGCCATTGCCATGAACGGAATCAAACAAAACAATATCACTAAATAACGCATCTTTTATAACACCAGCCAAATACTGTATACAGCAACCCACAACCAGGCATAGGCACGTTTAGAGGTGTGTAGGTTTTCCTCTAAATCCGCCAACGGTTCTGGTTTGGGTTGGATTGCCACCGCTTCAATATCAGATTGTTCGCGAATATATTGCTGAACATCTTCATCTCCCAATGCATATAATTTTATTTCATCACTATCAGATATCGTTAGCTCACCATTGACGATAATTTCCGGCTTAGAAGGATCACTCCCTAAATTAAGTAAATCAACTTCGTTATATATAATCCAACTTCCAGGGGAAATTATTAACCTCACACCTTCAGGGACTTTTACATCACTCAATAACAAAATTTTTCCTGACCAGGTTTCATCTTCAATCAGCGAACCTTGTTTGAACTGAAAGAGTTGTTCATAGGGTTTGTTTTCAGAAAAACAGCTGTGTGCAAATAGCATCAACACAAGTGATACGATTACTCTGCCCATAGAATATCTACTCCAAACATAAAGAGAAAAATCGTCCAGAATGCGACATAGTGACGACGATGTTTTGCGAACGACTCAGCCTCTTCTTCGTAGCGAATATCTTGCGCGATAATATCAACATTCATAGTGGCGGGGTCTAATGCAATATGTTTTTTGTCTCGGTGATATTGTTCGTCTGGTAAGGAGAGAATAATTTGCTGATAGGAACCTGAGTGCTCAAGGTTATTGAGATGCTGTAGGTCATCAGAGATATCTTGCGCCAGTACATACGTTGACACAAACGCAAGCATAGAAAAAAATACAACGAGTAGTGACTTTTTAAACATTTAATCGACAAACTTTGGCTTCATTTTAATCATTAAATAACCATGCAGAAGCTGACCAGTCACATAGATTTGCTGATAAATTTTTATTTGCCGTTTTAACTCACCATAATCAATTTCATACATCGTATATTCAATGTCTTTCGGACTTCTACTCTCAAGCGCTGAAACTTGAAATGGGGATATGACAACTCTGTTATCACCACCTGAAACATTAATGTTTTCCGTAATCTCGTGCTCTAGCGCCTTCACTGAACTTGCAGAAAAAAGAAATATAAAAAAGCCTAAAACGATGTTTGTTTGACCGGTGTTTATGGAGATCATATTTTAGTCGAGGTTAATTATCTATAAAAAGTTAATATTAAACTGATCGGAGTGAAAAAGTTACTGTTATTTGAAGAATTTCAAAGTTATTGCAGGAAAGATTATCAATAACGAACAACGATTTTGACTTAATTAATTTTATCAATTGCCGACATTAGTCGTATGAAAATTGTTTTACAACAGTGGCCAGAAAGAATCTTTATTGAGCGAAAATCGACAGCAAGTCGAACTATCTCACACGACCGAATTAGATTCAATAACCATCAATCCATTGAATCATGGTTACAACAGCTTTTACGGAAAAACCCCAGCAGCAAATATCAATTGAGGCTATTACTGGCAAAAGAGCAAAGAAATATTGCCTTCATGAGCGATCATCAAATAATCAGCCATATCGCCAAAATGATTGACTCACAAAATTTATCACTTCACACAACTAAAACCCATAAAATAATCAAGATACAACCAACTTTCGAACGTAAACCTACGGATAATTCAGCACCTCGAAGTAAACGTCAAACAGATGTTGCTAAGAAGCAAGCGGATATAATACCCGCAACAAAGGAGAAAACTATAAACCCCGATTATGCAAAACAAACTGATACTTTGATGAAGTCAGCAGTGACGGGAACGGCATTTTGTGAAGAGTGTGAGAGGTAAGTTAGTCCGGATATGTCATGTGATCACGAAATAGATCCAACGAGCTGATAAGGCATTTTTAAAAATTTTTGCTCTTCGCGCTGAAATATTGATAAACATCCCATTTCGTATTCCTCAATCCAAAAACTTTTTACCGGTCCAAAAACGGAAGTAAGCTCTTCTTTGGTACAGGTCGGTAAATAGGCTCTCATAACACGAGGATCATAAAAACGAAAATAGAGTACTTTTCCCTGATCCGTCTTTACTTTTAAAAGCGACTGAAAATGACGCTTTAACTCTTTGCTGGTTGCATAGGAAATGAAAAATATCCCCCAACTTTCGAACAAACCTTCTGTAAAAATCCTCTGCAACAACAAAGACTGCTTGTTGAGCTTTACCAAATAAGGAGCAACGCGGGCAAGCGATAGCGGAGTTTCACCGTTATATAGGCAAGTAAACTCTTCCTTTGATGCCATCAACATCGGATATATGCTTTTATGTCTCGCAGCATCCAGCAACACATAGAGTTGACTACAATCATCCCACTCGATGGGATACTTAAAATTCTTAAATTCCACGGAAGAGTTGACTTGCATTTTTTACCTTTAATTTTTAGAAAATATTGTGTATCGATATCGTCACTTTGTATAGATTCCCTGAGATTACTTGTATGTCTTTCAATAATTATTAACAGCTAGGGATGGTAATGAGGACACACAGTTGACCAACAAATATCTAGAATTGCATGAAAAAAAACAGCATTATTCACTCCAGAAAATGGACAAAAGCTATCCAGACAAATGCCGAGAAAGGAATTATTTCAGATATAAAGAGGATTGTTTGAGCAGTAGTTACCGTTAATGGCTCCAAGAAGAGGAGTTGGGATTGATTTTGGAGTGACTTGGGCTAAGAATGCACTCGGAACGGAAAAATCAATCCCAACTCCGTGTTTAGCGGGAATTGCTGTCGTTTGAGAAGTTTCTTGAAAAAGAACCCCATTTTTCATAATTGCCAACATCAACTAAGCTACTGTAATAACTACTATTTAACAGACTCCTAATAACTCAGTAACAAATATGGTGCGTGAAACTCAGTTTTTTATTGACATAAGAACGCTACACTACTATATTTCGAAACATGTCGAATTATCTAAATAACAAAGCACTCGCGGAAATGTTCAAAGCACTGAGTAATCCGCACCGATTAGCGCTATTTCATCGCTTGATGACTTGTTGCGCACCCGGCACAAAATGTAATGCCGATGTTGCTATAAAGTTTTGCGTAAGTGAGTTAGGTGAAGGTTTAAACATCGCCGCGTCCACCCTCTCACACCACTTGAAAGCGCTGCATCAGGCAGGATTAATTCATATGGAACGAAACGGAAAAAATGTTGAATGCTGGGTAGAACCAGATGTGTTGAAGGAACTTTCAACGTTTTTCAATCAATCTTAGTCACAGAAGAGGAAATTATTATGAGCAGCTGTTGCCCCCCACCAGCATCAAAAAACGAAAACCATCACGAGCAGGATAGTCATCGACAAAGTGTTCGCGATGCTTACGCACAAGTTGCCAATGCAAATAACACTGGTGATGCCTGTGGCATCGAAAGCAGTTGTTGCGGTGTTTCCGATGATTCCGCTATCAACACTTTAATATCAACACGCATTGGTTATAGCGAAGAAGATTTGAAAAATGTCCCAAGCGGTGCCGACATGGGACTAGGCTGTGGAAATCCTCGCGCCATCGCTTCATTAAAGGCTGGTGAAACAGTGGTAGACCTTGGCGCTGGCGGCGGCTTCGACTGTTTTCTCGCATCTCAAGAAGTTGGTGAAACAGGACACGTAATCGGCATTGATATGACACCAGACATGCTGAGTAAAGCACGAAATAACGCAAGCAAAGGAAAATACAGTAACGTAGAGTTTCGTCTGGGTGAAATTGAAAACCTACCCCTTGCTGACGGCAGCGTAGATGTCATCATCTCAAACTGCGTGATTAACCTCTCCCCAAACAAAGCGCGCGTTTTTGAGGAAGCATTTCGCATTCTAAAACCCGGTGGCCGTTTAGCGATCTCCGATGTTGTTGCAACAGTCGAATTACCTGATGAAATGAAAAATGATCCAGCACTCATTGCTGGCTGCATGGGCAACGCATCGTTGGTTGAAGATCTGGAAGTCATGATCAAAGATGCTGGTTTTTCAAATGTTCGCATTGAGCCCAAAGATGAATCGAAAGAATTTATCCGCGACTGGGCACCTGATCATAATGTGACAGACTATGTTGTATCTGCATCCATCGAAGGAGTGAAAGCAGACCCTAATGCTTGTGTACCTGGGTCAGGATGCTGTTGATAGGCTGACTTAGTAAAAACCACGTTCTAAGAGCGTGGTTTTTATCTCACCATATATAGCGTGTATAAAGCCAGTCCTCTGAGAAGGCTAGCTTTCTAGATTATCTCCACTGAGCAAGAATAGCACAGTGAAAAACTGGAAATATTTGAACCGCTCTCCAACTCGGCGCAGCAGATTAATCCTAAGCCCGACAGCCTCCTAGTGTAATAAATTATTGAAGCATTAGACTATGATATAAGAATGGACAAAACAGGTACATATCAATGTTATCAGACTCTCTATTATCATTTAAACAATTAACTCTTGAAACCGCAGGAACTAAAGCTAAACTCGTCTTAGAAAAAGTTTTGAAACGCATTGGTTATATACCGAACATTTACACAATGATAGCCAACTCTCCAAGCTTATTGGAGACATACACGACTGGCGACGAACTTTATCGAAAAGAATCCATCTTTAGCAACGCTGAAAAAGAAATCATCTATTTGACAATAAGCAGGGAAAATTCTTGTCTTTATTGTGTTGCTGTACACAGCACTCTTGCTGACACAATGTCAAAAGTACCTCATAACGTAACAAATGCCATACGGGATGGCGATGAAGTACCCAATGAAAAATATGCAATTCTTAACAACTTCACCCGTTCTATGGTTATTACTAGAGGTCAACCTAGCAAACAAGAAATCGAAAGTTTTCTATCTGCCGGTTACTCTAATCTTCATATTCTGGATATCATCCACGCTATAGCGGTAAAAACCATAAGTAATTATTCAAATCATCTATTTCAAACACCTTTAGACCCGATGTTCCAGAAAAGAGCATGGAACAATAAATAACAATACTATACAAGGGATAATTTGGACCTCGCTATTTCACTATGCAACATTTTCGTACAACCCACTATCGTTTTAAACTGCCCGATGACCGAGCCATTATATTGTCCTGAGATTAATGAAATGAAAGGGAAATGTCTGTGTGGACGAATTGAATTTGTAATATTTGAATCAGCACAAAATATTTACAAAATGAATGTTGCGTATTCCGTGTTCAAAAAGCATAGCTTATTGCACATGACAAGTAATTCATACCTCAGCTATGCAGAATAAAGAACTTCTCGCGGCAATTGCAATTGCACTAACATTTATCGTATTTTTACCGTATATACGTTCAATCTTGAAGGGAAAAACAAAGCCCCATGTGTTTTCCTGGGTGATTTGGGGTTCCACCACATTTGTTGTTTTCCTAGCGCAACTTGCAGATAATGGTGGGGCTGGCGCGTGGCCAATAGGTGTTTCAGGAATTATCACTATATATGTTGCGTTCTTGGCATATATAAAAAAATCGGATAGTACGATCACCAGAACCGATTGGATATTTTTTTTATTGGCAATGACTTCATTGCCGCTTTGGTATCTTACCTCTGATCCATTATGGGCAGTGATAATATTAACAACGGTGGACATAATAGGATTTGGGCCAACGTTTAGGAAAGCGTATAACCACCCATTTGAGGAACAATTGACGTTTTACGCTATTTTCGTAGTGCGTAATTTTATCGCAATTTTAGCATTGGAACAGTATTCACTGACGACTATCTTATTTCCTGCAGCGACAGCAGTAGCATGTCTATTGTTTATCCTAATGTCGATATATAGACGACGGATGCTGACAACCTGATATCATGATAAAAAATCGGTAGATTTATTGACGTTTGGCGATGATTTATTTTCCATCCCCTAATTTGCAAATACAACGGGCAGTTAAAATCATCAACAGTTTCATCGATGTCAATAGAATATTTAGAAAGCAAGATATCAAACAATAATATACATGTAACAGACAGCGTGGAGGATTATTTGTGAGCATGTTGCGTCAGTTTCAATTATTTGGTGAGTACAATCAACTAATGAATCAGCGACTTTATGATGCTGCTTCTCAGTTGTCTACTGATGATCTTCATAAAGATAAAGGCGCATTTTTTAAGTCGGTGATAGGAACATTGAACCATATATTGGTCGGCGATATTATTTGGTTAAAGAGATTCTCCTCACATCCTTCAGCTGAGCATGTTTTATCTTATATATCCAGTTTAGAAAAACCTAAATCACTTGACTCAATTCTCTATGTTGATTTCGAGCAGCTTAGAGAGGAAAGAGTAAAAATAGACAAGGTAATTATTGAATGGATAAATTCTTTATCGGAAAGTAATATTGAGGGATCAATTTCTTATGAAAACATGGCTGGAACCAAATTCAACAAACTATTTTCTAGCTTGATAAGTCATTTATTCCTTCATCAAGTTCATCATAGAGGACAAGTCACAACCCTGCTCTTTCAATCTGGTATCGATTTTGGTGACACAGACTTAATTGAGATTATTAATGACAGCAATACATAACTAAGCAATATAAATAAACATTTCGATCATGGTAACTGACGCTTTACGGCGATTAAAACATTAAGTATTCCTATTATTATGAGTCAACAGAATTAAGAATGAGAATTTAAGTATGGCGTGGATTTATTTAATAGTAGCTGGTTTGTTTGAATGCGGATGGGCAATTGGCCTCAAATACACTGATGGTTTTACAAAACTTATTCCATCACTGCTAACTATCTCAGCTATGGCCATTAGTTTCCTATTGTTATCAATCGCCATGAAAACAATTCCCGTGGGTACAGCATATGCGGTATGGACAGGTATTGGTATTATAGGAGTCGCTGCACTTGGCATGCTTCTATTGGGTGAATCTCGGGATATTATGAAAATAGTTTGCTTACTTCTCATTGTGTCCGGAATAGTAGGTCTCAAGTTGCTTTCATCCTCACAAGGGAATTCTTAAAAATCACATTAAGTTCACTCACTGCGTTTGCGCTAAAATAAAAAATTACTTTCCTCAAAAATCAATTTTCATGAGTTTTTCAACAGCCTGTTAATGACGCCTTTAAATATGAGAATCATCGAACTTAAACAAGAAAATAATTGGATTGAAAAAATCGCTGATGAAGCCAATCAGCTCAAGATGAAACTCGGCGACGTTGTTATTGAGATACACCACATTGGTAGCACAGCTATCCCAGGTATTTTTGCAAAACCAACAATTGACATAATTTTGGAAGTAAATAATATCGCAGATCTAGATGAAAAAGCGACAATACTTGAGGAGCTAGGGTATGACGCTAAAGGTGAATTTGGTGTAACCGGTCGACGATATTTTCAAAAAGGCGGCGATAACCGAACACATCATATGCACGCGTTTGCATCTGGAAGCAAAGAAATCGCTCGCCATCTTTTATTTCGTGACTATCTTCGTGCTCATAAGCACAAGGCTAATGAATATGAAACACTCAAACTTAACTTAGCGACGAAATTTAAATTTTCACCTGAAGAGTATGCTCAAGGTAAAAATGAACTCATTGAAAAATTAGAAAATGAAGCACTCGTTTGGACCAATAGCTAATCAAGTTACTGTAACGGGAATTTTAATCATTGTTTTAAGCTGCCTTCATGCTCTATCTAATACTCTTCGTTTAGTTTATTCGTTACTCAATTGATGTACATCAGCTCTTTTTTCCCATCGAGAGAAGTGGCCATTTGTTGTTTCAATTGAGGTAACAACCCAACTGGAATTTGGGCTCAACCATTGGAAATAAGCTGCTTTTTCCGCAACCTGTTCACCAAAATCTTGATCAGGAAGATGGACTTTTAATTCATTTAAAACCGTTTGAAAACTATCAGGCATTTTGGGTGATTTTGGCAAATACTCTTCGTTGGTTTGTAGCACAATGACCTTTACTCTTTCCCGTGTTTTTTTATCTTCATGCTCTTGCTGATAAAGAACGGAAATTTGCTTTGGCGTATTAAACGTGTAATCTTCCAACATGAGTTCGACCTTGTCTGCCTTGGTCAACAAATGTTCAGGTTTTTCCCGTGTATCAACAGCAACGATAAATACCAAAATGGCGACAATAAATGTAAAAAGCAGCATTTTCATTATATGAACTCTTAAACCTCGATCAAAATCTATAAGTCAGTTAGTGTAAACTCAAACGTCAACAGACCCTAATGCTTGGTAAAGTATTTCTCATTACAAAATGATCATAATTCACCCGATCTATTATTACTGTATTCCAATTGAAAATTGTAGTCACAACTAACATCAGAAAACATCACACCTTCAGCTATTATTCTACTAATGTTTAAGTCCTATAGCCTAGAAAAATTAGTTGAATGAAGATTTTTCACTATTTGTTTTAAAAAATCTAATAACAAGTCATTACAGGCACAAGAAATAGATATGAACTTACATACGCGAAATGGCATTATCCTAGACAAAGAATGGTTGTATTCACTTTATTGCATAACAATGAAAACTCACGTTGAAAAAACCTGGGGTTGGGACGAAGATTTTCAAAAAAATGCTTTTGAAACTCATTTACGGCCAGATAGATTTCATATTGTCATGAAATCGAGTATAGACGCAGGTGCATATCTAATTTATGACAAAGGTGACCACCTGTGGCTTGAAATGCTACTGGTAAATCCAGAGTTGCAAAATCAGGGAATAGGTTCTTGGGTAATACGCAAGCTACAAAATAAATCAAAACAAGCAAACATACCTTTAAAGTTAAGCGTCATAAAGGTTAATCCTGTGCAATCTTTTTATAAGAGTTTGGGTTTTTCTATTTACGATGAAGATGACTCATTTTATAAAATGGAATGGTCTCATAATAAACCAAAATAGAGTGCTTGGATATTGGATATTGAAATTTAGAATCAGAAAAAAGAAACCCACAAATAAGTGGGCTTTTTTTATTTCATAAAGTTTATTGTCATTTAAAACAAATCATCTCGTTCTTCAGAAAGGAAATCAAGACTTTGAAATCCTCGAGGTAATTTCAAACCACGTTTACCTCGTTCATTAAGATAATGATCAAGCTCTTTCCCTTTCAGAACTTTCGTTTTCTTGCCTGCGTGTAATACAAGGCGAGATTCCAATCCTAGTACCACCATCGACTGAACATTCTCTTCGCCGGATTCAAACTTGGCAGAAGTAATATTGATAAGTTTGACGCCTTTGCCCTTAGCTAACAAAGGAAGCTCAGCGATTGAGAACACCAATAAATAGCCTGTATTAGTCGCAACAGCAAGCCATTCGTTTTCTGGATCGGTAACTTTAAGAGGCTGCTGAATTCTTGCACCTTTGGTAACAGTAATTGCAGCTTTACCCGCTTTGTTCTTAGTGTAGAGATCGCTATATTTAGTCACAAAACCAAAACCAGCATTGCTTGATAATAAATAAGTGTCGTTATCCTCGCCAGCAATCACGCCGCAGAAACTTGAACCACTGGCCGGTTTCAATCGACCACTTAAAGGTTCTCCATGACTTCTCGCCGAGGGGAATCCGTGACCAGGCAAACTATAACTCCGGCCTGTTGAATCAATAAAAATGATATTTTGATTCGTTTTTGCCTTCGCAGTGGCGAGAAATTTATCACCAGATTTGAAGCTCAGAGAATTCACATCAAGGTCGTGACCTTTACCTGCTCGCACCCAGCCCTTCTCTGAAAGTATGACAGTAATAGGCTCTGATGGCAGCAATGCAGATGGGTCCAACGCTTGAGCCGCTTCTCGCGCAATGATTGGTGAACGGCGATCATCACCAAATTCCTTAGCATCTGCTTGAATCTCTTTTTTCACCAACGTCTTCAAGCGGCGTTCGCTACCCAATATAGTTTCAAGTTTATCGCGTTCGGCAGCAAGCTCATCTTGCTCGCCTCTAATTTTCATCTCTTCCAGCTTCGCTAAATGGCGTAACTTTATTTCAAGAATCGCCTCAGCTTGTTCATCAGAGAGACTGAAGCGCTTCATTAAAACAGGTTTTGGCTCATCTTCCGTTCGAATAATATGAATCACTTCATCAATATTCAAATAGGCGATAAGTAAACCATCGAGAATATGTAAACGTTTTAAGACTTTATCAAGTCGATATTGCAACCGGTTACGAACCGTTTCAACACGGAAAGACAACCAATCGACTAATATCGTTCTTAGATCACGTACTTTAGGCCGGCCATCAATCCCGATCATATTGAGATTAACGCGGAATGATTTTTCAAGATCCGTTGTGGCAAAGAGATGCGCCATTAATCCTTCGACATCAACACGATTCGATTTGGGTGTGACCACTAATCGTATCGGATTTTCATGATCAGATTCATCCCGCAAATCTTCAACCATTGGCAGTTTTTTCGCCGTCATTTGCGCAGCTATCTGCTCAAGAATTTTATTGCCTGATGTTTGGTAAGGCAGAGCGGTAATAATAATATCACCATCTTCTGTTTCGTATATAGCTCGCATACGAACACTACCATTGCCCTTGCGGTACATCTCTCGGATTTCGCTTTTAGAACTGATAATTTCTGCATCAGTCGGGTAATCAGGACCTTTGACGATATCGCAAATCTCATCAAAGTCAGCACTCGGATTATCCAATAGATGAATGCAAGCTTCAGCAACTTCATTCAAATTATGCGGTGGAATATCGGTGGCCATACCGACAGCAATACCTTGAGCGCCGTTAAGTAGTACTACAGGTAATCTTGCTGGCAGTATTTTTGGCTCTTCGAGTGTCCCATCAAAATTTGGAATCCAATCAACAGTCCCCTGATCGACTTCAGCCAAGAGGACTTGTGCGAATTTGGCGAGCTTTGCTTCTGTATAACGCATGGCAGCAAATGACTTAGGATCATCAGTCGACCCCCAGTTCCCTTGCCCATCCACTAACGGATAACGGAAAGAGAATGGCTGTGCCATGTGAACCATCGCTTCGTAACACGCAGAGTCACCATGAGGATGAAACTTACCTAAAACATCGCCGATTGTGCGAGCAGATTTTTTAAATTTTGCTGTTGAACGTAAACCCAGTTCAGACATCGCATAAATAATTCTACGTTGTACTGGTTTTAAACCATCACCGAGATGCGGTAATGCACGATCGAGAATAACGTACATGGAATAATCCAGATACGCCTTTTCTGTGTATTGATGTAACGGTTGTCTTTCAATCCCGTCTTCTGTTATTTCTATATCGTTACTCATATATTAAGTTTCTGCTAAATCGCCTTTACTTTCCAACCAGGATTTTCGATCACTTGCCCGTTTTTTCGCAAGTAACATATCCATCGTTTCATTTGTTGCGTCATCTGCTTCAATCATTAGCTGAATAAGTCGACGGGTATCTGGATTCATTGTGGTTTCACGCAATTGCAGTGGATTCATTTCACCCAAACCTTTAAAGCGTTGCACATTGGGTTTGCCACGAATTTTTTCTGCCACTATTCGATCAAGCACACCTTTCTTTTCACTTTCATCCAGGGCGTAAAAAACCTGTTTTCCAACATCAATTCGATACAAAGGAGGTGCGGCTACGTACACATGGCCTGCGGCAACCAATGGTTGGAAGTGTTTAACAAAAAGCGCGCACAATAATGTAGCGATATGTGCTCCGTCGGAATCCGCGTCGGCAAGTATACAGACTTTACCGTATCGTAAGCCGTTAAGATTATCGGAGCCAGGATCAACCCCAATTGCTACTGCAATATCGTGAACCTCCTGGGACCCAAGAACTTGTTGAGAATCCACTTCCCAGGTGTTTAATATCTTACCGCGTAACGGCATTACTGCTTGATTTGATCGATCACGTGCTTGTTTGGCCGAGCCACCCGCTGAGTCCCCTTCCACCAGGAACAGTTCACTGCGTTGAGAATCTTGTGAAGAACAATCGGCCAATTTACCTGGCAATGCAGGCCCTGAAGTGACTTTTTTACGAACAACTTTCTTCGCATCACGTAAACGTTTTTGGGCGTTGGAGATTGCCAGTTCTGCTATCTTTTCACCGACATCCGCATTTTCACCAAGCCATAGGCTAAACGCATCTTTAACCACACCGGTGACAAATGTTGCGCACTCGCGTGAGGATAATCGTTCCTTAGTCTGCCCTGAAAACTGTGGATCAGCCAATTTAACAGACAAAATATAACTACAGCGATCCCAAACATCTTCAGGCGAAATTTTTACACCACGTGGTAATAAACTTCGGAAGTCACAAAAATCACGAATGGCCTCGGTTAGTCCGGTTCGCAAACCGTTAACATGTGTACCACCTTGTGCGGTTGGAATGAGATTCACATAACTTTCAGTGACCATTTCACCTTCTGGTAACCAAACAACCGCCCACTCTGCTGCTTCAGAATTTCCACTGATCGCTTCTGTAAATGGCGATTCAGGTAAGGTTTCGACATTTCCTAACTCATCACGAAGATAAGCACGCAGCCCATCTTCATAAAACCATTCGAAACTTTCCCCAGTTTTTTCGACATCGAATTTTACACGCAGACCTGCACACATGACTGCTTTAGCGCGTAAAACATGTTTTAGTTGCGTTACAGAGAAATTTGGAGAATCGAAATAGCTGTTATCTGGCCAAAAACGTAGGCGCGTACCAGTCTCTTTTTTTGTGACTTTACCAATCACTTTTAGATTTTTTGTCTTCTTACCATCAGCAAAAGTCATGTAATGCTCTTGCCCACCACGCTTCACCCACACTTCTAATTTTGTTGAAAGCGCGTTTACAACTGAGACACCCACACCATGGAGACCACCTGAAAACTCATAGTTATCATTACTGAATTTTCCACCGGCATGAAGTTTAGTCATGATCACTTCAATACCAGGAATTTTTTCTCTTGGGTGAATATCAACCGGCATCCCGCGACCATCATCGCGAACTTCCAGTGAATTATCTTTGTACAGCGTGACATGGATTTCAGTAGCGTGACCTGCCATTGCTTCATCGACACTGTTATCGATGACTTCTTGACCGAGATGATTAGGCCGAGTTGTGTCGGTGTACATACCAGGTCGTTTACGGACTGGCTCAAGTCCTGTAAGGACTTCAATATCTGATGCGTTATAGGTTTTTGCCATATTATACTTCGTAGACGTTTACCGGGAGTTGAATCGTACTGTTACTATCCGTCATCTTCAAGTCAAATTAATACCAATATTTCATGTTCAGCTCATTTATTAACCGATAACAAATAAATCAATAGTTTTGGGATGAGAACAATAAATACTTAAAAATCCTTTATTTATCAAATAAAGGATTAAAATAAATTAACAAACATAACAATTGAGCCAGAATTGCTAAAAATATGCCGTCTAGAAAATAGATTATTTTTTGCCCGTTATTTTTTATTCGTGATGTGATCAAAAGAAGAGACATTGGAGTGGGTAAATATAAAAACATTCCAATATAACCCGGATAATTCATGTGCGAATTTATCACGCAGCAGTTTGATTTTACAAATTATTTTTTGATTGAACGCCGGACAGGTATGTCCGGTCGATTGAAAAAAATCATTTGTAGAATCAAAGGGCAAGTAAGACTCATGAATTATCCGGGTTAATACAATCGTCGAACAATTAACAAACATCTCTGCTGAAATCCACGAACAACACAGAGCTTTTGGTTTTATTTGAGATATGACGCCAAACGAGACACCCCTAATTCCAACTGATCAATTGAGCGAGTATATGCAAAGCGGACATGCTCTTGAGCCAAATGTTTACCAAAATCAATTCCTGGTGTTATTGCCACATTGATGTTTTCTAATAAGTCTTCTGCTAATTGAAAACTGTTATCGCTAAACTTGGCGCTATTCGCATAAAGATAAAAAGCACCTTGTGGCTTACCTTTCATACCAAATCCTAAATCATTCAAAGCCTTATAGAGATAATCTCTACGCTCCTTAAACTCCATTCGGTAAGATTCTAGAATATCGATGGTCGCAGGTTTAAAAGCTTCTAAAGCTGCATGTTGAGCAACAGTTGATGCTGCCAGAAATATATTCTGCGCCAAACGATCAATACTATCGATAAATTCTTCAGGTGCAACCAGCCAACCAGCACGCCAACCTGTCATACAAAAATATTTTGAAAAGCTATTAATGATGAAAACATTCTCATGCCTACCAACAAATGATTTCACATCTTCGTCATAAACAAGCCCATGGTAAATTTCATCGAGAATCAAATAAGCATTTTTTTCTTCTGCAAACGCTGCAATATCATCCAATGTTTTAGTGTCAATCAAGACACCTGTGGGATTAGACGGAGATGCGAGCATGATCGCCCGCGTATTTTCTGTCCATTTATTTTTTACAGCATCAAGCGTGAGTTGATAGTTATTTTCTTCATCAAGCTCGACAAATGACGGTATCCCCCCGGCAATTTGGACAAATTGTTTATTACAGGGATAACCAGGGTCGGTTAAAATAACTTCATCGCCGGGATTAATGACCGCACCACAAACCAATTGCAGTGCGCTTGAAGAGCCAGGAGTAACAACGATCCGGTTCTTATCAACATCAATGCCATCGTTTGATTTATAAAAGTCAGCAATAGCTACACGAAGCTCATCAAGCCCCAACGCAGGTGTGTAATGCGTATAGCCTTTATCAAGTGCGTTGATTCCTGCCATTACAATAGGTGCTGGTGTATCAAAGTCGGGCTCACCTATCTCCATATGGACCACTATTTTCCCTTGCGCTTCCAGCTCTTTTGCACGAGCCAGCAGTTTCATCACATGAAATGGTGCAATATGCTCCATTCGTGCAGCTATTGAATGCTTCATCCTGTCACAAAATCCTTATGTAATTTTTTAAGCGTTTCAATATCAATATATTTAGGAATATCTGCTTCGCCTTCAATAATCTTGCAAGGGACATCAGGGTCACCCAATTGATCCACAACCAGCATTGCACCTTCGAATTTATCGTTTTCAGTGTAGTTATTAACAGTGATTAATGTTGGTATGTTAATGCAAGTCGCTGCAACAACACCGTTGTAAGAATCTTCAAGTGCGATACATTCTTGTGCTTTTAAATTCATTTTTCCCAATACATATTCATAAACATCGGGTTTTGGCTTTTTAATAGGCACGACATCAGCCGCGGCAATCACTTCAAACCAATCCAGAGCATCGTCACCCATAGTTGCCGTAACCAAGTTGTTGACGTTGCCAGGGCTTGTTGTGGTAGCAATTGCTATGCGAATGTTTGCTTTTTTTGCTTCATCAATAATTCGGGAGATACCAGCGCGTAGAGGTATAAGCTTTTGCTTTACCAGGCTTTGATAGCGTTCATTTTTTGACTCATGTAACTTCACAACAAGTTCTTGCTCGACCTCTTCATTCAAAAAATCGTTAACGTAATGGCGAATACGTTCCTTCCCACCAGTGACTTTTAACAATTTTGTATACAACTCAACAGACCAATCCCAGCTCAGCCCTTGTTGTTGAAAAGCGTAATTGAAAGCCTGACGATGGGCCTCCTCGGTATTTGCTAACGTACCATCTACATCAAATATAATTGCTTTTAATTCTGTCATTCTATTAAACCTATGCTGAAAATATCTCACCAATAATTTTTCAATTAACGGAGTCTTTGCCAACATCATATTTTACACGAAAATTCATTTGTAATATCAATCATTAATAATGTAAGTAATATATTAAAGAGATTAAGTCTCAAGTTCGTTAAATAGCCAGAATATTTTATTGCGAGCATAGATAAATTCTGGTAAAAAGTCCTGTCCTTACGGATTCTGGCACTCATGGGAGACAATACATGGCCTCAACAAACAACCAGGCTGACAACAGTTTTAAAAAAGACTTTACACCTTACACTGAAAAGAAAGGTGAAGAGTATATGAATGAAGAACAAGTAGAACACTTCAGAAAGATACTCAGCGCTTGGAAAAAAGGCCTCATGGAAGAAGTAGACCGCACTGTGCACCATATGCAAGATGAGGCTGCTAATTTTCCTGACCCGAATGATCGCGCAACGCAAGAATCTGAATTCGCAATGGAGCTAAGGGCTCGTGATCGGGAACGAAAGCTAATTAAAAAAATAGACGAATCATTGGTTGAGCTTGACGAAGGTGAATATGGATATTGTCGTCAATGTGGTATTGAGATAGGCATTCGCCGTCTGGAAGCTCGCCCAACTGCTACATTATGCATTGACTGCAAAACGCTGGACGAAATCAAGGAAAAACATATTGGTCGCTAGCCGCAACAAATGATAAGCAGACAAAAAAAGGAACCAACATGGTTCCTTTTTTTTTAAAACACTAAAAGTATTTACTAAAGGATATTAAGCTGCTGGCCCTTCACCTTCCAAATGCAATCGCAATGCATTAGTTTGAGCAAAGTTCATAATATATTTAAAAGCTGCTGGATTATCAGCCTCTAAAGATGGATCAACGATCAGACACTTTTCACCATTAACTACACCTGGCTTTACACTTTTCGCATAATGCAGCCGATGATCAGGCCCAAAAGTACCCATATTTGCCGAAATTCTCTCAATCCAGTCACTAGGTCTAAATTTTTTTCCGTCTTCTCGTACACTTTCAATCACTAATTTTTCTGACATTGCGCGCTTACCCACATAAAAAAATTGAAAACCTCATCTACAACGTTATGCACTAGTTATCGACGGAGTCCTACTACTTTACAACAGAATGTGAAACTCTTAGTGTGACCAGGTTAACAGTTCCTTCTCATCAGCTTTGATTAACTGATTGTATTTAGCGAATAATTCACTAATCTACCGAGCTCCTGCTTCAACCTGAAAAAAGCTTACATATTATCTAAAATCGCTTTTTTAACCGATTCCAATGTAGCATCAACGGTATGAATACCACCTGAACACTGTGAAATGGCAGTATCAGGATCTTTCAAACCGTGACCCGTTAAGGTGCATACTATTTTGCTACCCTCGGGAATCTTTCCTGATTTAATGTCGCGAATTGCACCTGCTAACGATGCTGCTGATGCAGGCTCACAAAAAATACCCTCGTTGGTGCTTAACATTTTCTGAGCAGCGAGTATTTCTTCGTCACTACACTCATCAAACCAGCCATTAGATTCTTTTTGTACAGCCCACGCTTTATCCCAAGACTGTGGATGGCCAATGCGAATTGCAGTTGCAACAGTTTCAGGCTCATCAACCATTTCACCACGTAGGAACGGTGCAGCACCAGAAGCTTGGTAACCCACCATTTGCGGTCGTTTACCCACAATTCCTTGCTCAAAATATTCACTATATCCCATCCAGTGAGCAGAGATATTGCCCGCATTACCAACTGGTAGACAGTGAAAATCAGGCGCACCTTCTAACTCTTCAACAATTTCAAAAGCCGCTGTTTTTTGACCCTGAAGACGATATGGGTTGATCGAATTTACAATTGTGACAGGAACTTCACTACCAATTTCTTTGACAAGCTGCATGCCGTCATCAAAATTACCTTTGATTTGGATAATTACTGATCCATGCATCATTGCTTGAGCAAGTTTACCCATCGCAATTTTGCCGTCAGGAATTAAAACAAACGCTGTTATACCAGCTCTTGCAGCATAAGCCGCGGCAGACGCAGATGTATTACCAGTAGATGCGCAAATAATTGCTTTACTACCATCTTCCACCGCTTTGGTGACCGCCATAGTCATACCACGATCTTTAAAAGAACCAGTAGGATTTAATCCTTCATATTTCACATAGATATCGACATCTTTTTCCAATAAACGTGGAATATTACTCAAGCGAATTAACGGTGTGTTTCCTTCACCTAAGCTGATAATTCTCGTATCATCATGCACCGGTAAACGATCACGGTACTTATCAATGAGTCCTGTATAACGTTGTCTAAATGGCATGGAAAACCTCTTTTATTCTTTGTTGTCCAGTGTCTCTACACGAATGCGTGTTAGCTGACCTTTTATACTATCCAGTGCTTCGATCTTTGCAATCGCACTGATCATTTGTTTTTCATACACCTTATGTGTCAGCATTATTATTTGTACTTGAGTTTCAGCATCTTGAGGCTCTTTTTGAATCAGTGCTTCAATGGAGATTTCGGCATCACCTAAAATCTGAGTGATGTCTGCTAACACGCCAGGCTTATCATCCGCACTCATACGGAGGTAATAAGCGGTTTGTATCTCTTCAACAGGTAAAATTGGCGTATCATTGATAGAATCAGGCTGGAATGCTAAATGGGGAACCCGATTTTCTGGGTCGCCTGTTAATGTTCTTACCACATCAACAATATCTGCCACCACTGCAGAAGCTGTTGCTTCGGAACCAGCGCCCGCCCCATAATAAAGTGTCGGGCCAACTGCATCACCTTTCACCAACACGGCATTCATAACACCGTCAACATTGGCGATTAAACGTCGCTCGGGGATCAAGGTTGGATGAACACGCAACTCTATTCCCCTGTCTGTTCGTTTAGCGATACCTAAATGTTTGATTCGATAGCCTAATTGCTCGGCATATGAAACATCTTCCTGAGTAATTTTAGTGATGCCTTCGGTATAAGCTTTTTCGAACTGAAGCGGAATACCAAATGCAATAGAAGCAAGTATGGTTAATTTATGTGCTGCGTCAATTCCTTCCACATCAAATGTCGGGTCTGCTTCAGCGTATCCAAGTCGTTGTGCTTCTTGCAATACATCAGAAAAATCACGCCCCTTATCTCGCATTTCTGTCAGGATAAAGTTGCCCGTTCCATTGATAATTCCTGCTAACCATTCGATACGATTGCCTGCCAAGCCCTCTCGAATAGCTTTAATAATCGGAATACCGCCAGCAACAGCTGCTTCAAACGCAACCATAACGCCTTTTTTCTGCGCAGCATTAAAAATCTCATTACCATATTTGGCAATCAGTGCTTTGTTCGCGGTAACAACATGCTTTCCATTAGCAATGGCTTTCATCACCAGATCGCGCGCCAGCTCTTCACCACCGATTAACTCAACAATAATATCAATTTCCGGATTTGCAACAACATCCTGAGGATTATCCGTTAGTTGGATTTCGCTGGTGTCACAACTTCTAGCACGGGTTATGTCTCTAGCTGCCGCGTGAGTGACTTGTATTCCACGCCCTGCTCTTCGAAAAATTTCTTCAGCGTTGCGAGAAAGAACATTAACTGTTCCGCCACCAACAGTTCCTAACCCTAATATACCAACTTTAACCGGGCCCACTATTATCTCCCTTTAGTTCCTCAATTCGAAACATATCACGTATGCCCCGTATAGCTTGTCTTGTTCTGTGTGCGTTTTCAATCAATCCAAATCGCACATGATCATCACCGTATTCACCAAAACCCACTCCAGGCGAAACAGCTACTTTTGCATGTTTTAACAATAACTTAGCAAATTCCAGTGATCCATGATGTCGATATTCTGCAGGTATTCTCGCCCAAACAAACATAGTTGCTTTGGGCTTTTCAACCTCCCAACCGATATGATTCAAACCATCACATAGCACATCTCGACGGTCTTTATACATATCGCAAATTTCTTGCACGCAATCCTGCGGCCCTTCGAGCGCAGCTATTGCAGCAATTTGAATTGGCGTAAACGTACCATAATCCATATAAGACTTTATACGCGCCAAGGCACTGACTAAAACCTCATTACCGCACATAAATCCAACACGCCAGCCCGGCATGTTATAACTTTTTGATAATGTATAAAATTCCACAGCAATATCTTTTGCACCAGGAACTTGGAGAATCGACGGCGCTTTATAACCATCGAATACAATATCTGCGTAAGCAATATCGTGAACCACCCAGATATCATGTTCTTTAGCAACTGCAATGACTTTTTCAAAAAAATCTAAATCAACACATTGTGTAGTCGGATTACCTGGAAAATTGATCACCAACATTTTTGGCTTTGGCCAGGTATCTTTAATGGATTTTTCCAATTCTTCAAAAAAATCCACTCCCGGAATCAACGGGACATGACGTATATCAGCACCAGCAATGACAAAACCATAAGGATGGATAGGATAAGCCGGGTTTGGCACAAGTACGGTATCACCCGTACCCAAGGTCGCAAGCGCTAAATGCGCAAGTCCTTCTTTTGAGCCGATTGTTACGATTGCTTCTTTATCAGCATCCAATTCGACATCAAATCGATCTTTATACCAATTGCAGATAGCCTTCCGTAAACGAGGAATTCCTTTGGAAACAGAGTATCGATGAGTATCTTTACGTTGAGCAGCTTCGGTCAACTTATCTATAATATGTTGCGGAGTAGGTTGATCTGGATTACCCATTCCAAAATCAACGATATCTTCCCCACGGGAACGTGCTTGTGCTTTAAGTTCGTTGACTATATTGAATACATACGGCGGTAATCGTTTGATGCGTTGAAAATCTGAAAACACTGTCGCTTTTGCCTAATTTAATTTATTTTTCGAATACACACACAAAGGCGGCAACATTACTTGCGGCCAAGGTTTGTGTCAATCCCAATCCGAGGATATTTTATTGTTTGACAATAAATAATACCTTATGTCCACAGTAGACTATGTTTCGACTACAATATTGAGAAACTTTTAATAGGATTAACTGAAAGATATGCAAATCAACCCGGATTTTAATACTGGCGTATATACCATTCGCTCATACCGCCCGCAAGAAGTCGATGTATTTTTCCCTATAAATGTTGCTGAGAAACAATCACTAGAGGAAAGCACTAATACCACAGATGAAAAACGGCCAAAAAATTATAAAACACTAAATCGAAGTTTTATCGTCACGCCTAGTAAATTAATTGAAAACTGGGGGATAGAAAATCCTCATATGCTAACTGAGAAACACTTTCTAGATTTATTAGCACTCAAACCTGAGATTGTTATCATTGGAACCGGTAAGGAAATGCATTTTGCAGATAGTCATTACACGTTGCCACTATTACAGGCTGGGATTGGTGTTGAATTTATGACCACCTCAGCAGCATGTAGAACTTATAATTTTCTTGTGTCAGATAGCCGTGATGTTGCTGCAGCAATTTTCATGATCGAAGATTAAGCGGAAAAAATTATAAACATGGTTATATTTAGTTAAAAACAGCTTCCGCAGAAAAGCCTTCGCGCTCCATGATATCTCGTAATTTTGCCAAGGCTTCCACCTGGATTTGCCGCACTCTTTCACGCGTAACACCAATTTCGTTACCCACCTCTTCCAGAGTCGACATTTTACACCCATTCAAACCAAATCGACCTTCAACAACTCGTTTTTGTTTGTCATTTAACTGTTTCAGCCAAATATCGAGATGTTTATTCAGATCTTCATCTTGCAATAAAATGGCAGGATCGCCATTATTTTCATCAGCAATCCCTTCAAGTACAGACTTTTCAGAATCCTTGCTAGCTGGCATATCAACCGAAGTCACTCTCTCATTTAGCCCTAAAATTCGTTTCACCTCTTCAATAGGCTTATCTAAATGACGGGCGATCTCTTCTGGGCTGGGCTCATGATCTTGGGTTTGAGCAAAATGACGTGCGGCTCTGAGATAAGCATTTAATTCTTTAACCACATGAATGGGAAGCCGAATAGTTCGGGTTTGGTTCATTAAGCCACGCTCAATAGTTTGCCTGATCCACCAGGTTGCGTAAGTGGAAAAGCGAAAGCCTCTCTCAGGATCGTATTTTTCAACAGCATGAATAAGACCCAGGTTTCCTTCTTCAATCAGGTCTAGAAATGCCAAGCCCCGATTCATATAACGACGCGCAATTTTCACCACCAAACGCAGGTTGCTTTCTATCATACGCTTGCGCGCTGCTTCTTCACCTTTTTGTGCTAAACGGGCGTAATAAACTTCTTCTTCAGCGGTTAAGAGTGGAGAGTAACCTATTTCACTCAGATACATTCTTGTCGCATCGAGCTGCCCATCTGATGCTTCTTCTGATTTGGATTTAGGTTTGCGTTTGTTTTTAATTGTGGTTGGAGGATTAAGCTCAAGCGGCTCATTACTTTCAAGGTCAACATCAGAAGGATGATCACTTATCAATTCATGAGTTTCTTCGTCTGATTCTTTTTTATATTCAATTATTTCCTGAGCCATCTTTCTTTAACCCTCCATAATTCAATGAGACCTACTCACTAAGAGACGCAAAGGATCCACGGGTTTTCCGTTTCGGCGAATTTCAAAATGGAGTTGCGCAAGATTATCTTGAGCTTTCCCCATTTGTGCAATTTTTTGCCCCTGATGAACAACATCCCCTTCGTTCACCAACATTCGCTCGTTATGGCCATAAGCACTAAGATACGTCTTATTGTGCTTAATAATAATTAAATTACCAAACCCGATTAATCCATTACCGCTATATACTACTTTTCCTGCTGCAGTTGCATAAATTGGCTGTCCACGTGTACCAACAATATTGATACCTTTTTTACGCGCTGACAGATTTTTATCTGAATTCCGTACTGTCCCTTTAGTGGGCCATTGCCACGTTGTAACAGGGTTGGAAGACACAACTTTATTACCTACAGACGAAGTTGATTTCTCTATAACAGGTCGTTTGAAATTATTATTGAATGACGACTTCTTATTGCTCACTTCATTTTTAGAAGCAACGTATTTTTTCTCTTTCCCCTTTGAATTATTTTTTTCCGGAGGTGCGACAATTAACCACTGCCCTTTATTTATGACATAAGGAGCGGGAATATTATTCCATTTTGCTATGTCTTGGTAATCATGTCCATAGTAAAACCCAATGGAATATAAAGTATCTCCTTTTTCAACTCGATGATGTACCAAGCTGCCACAACTGCATAAAAACAGTACCATTATGCTTACGCAATACACACAGTAAATTTTATGATGGTTAATTGTAATTTGCCTGACACTCATACATATAACACGCACTAATTAGCACCAAAATTACCTGTACTACGTAAGGCTAGGAGGCTGTCCGAGAATAGGAGTCGTAACGAGGGAAAGTGATTTTGAATCAGATTTTTTAATCGTTTGAGACTAATAGCCGTAGCTATTCGTCGAAAAGGATCGGAAAATATGATCAAAATGAGTTTTCCGCAGCAGACTTTCTATTCTCGGACAGCCTCCTAGTTGTTACTTAAAAAAATCACCCTTCACAACAACGTACAATACAACAACAAGAAATACGAGAAACCAGCCAACAATTTCGATATATTGACGTAACAACGGTTCAAATTTTGGGCCACCCCAAGCAATCAGACTTGCGACAAGGAAAAACCGCGCACCCCGCCCTATAATCGACATTAGTAAAAACGGAACAAACGCCATTCCAACAACACCCGCAGCAATTGTAAACACTTTATATGGAATCGGGCTGAAACCTGCAATTAACACAACCCATATACCCCATTCAGCAAACCAGTTTTGCGCTTTTTCAAAACTCGCCCAGTAGCCAAAGTCTCTAATTAGCGGTTCAATCATTTCAAAAGCAAGATGCCCTAATAAATAACCAAAAATCCCGCCGAGCACAGAAAAAACAGTAGCAATAAATGCAAACCACAAAGCACTATGACGGTTAGCTAGACACATTGGCGCCAACATCACATCAGTAGGAACAGGAAAAAAAATTGATTCAGTAAAACTCAGTGTTGATAAATACCAGGTTGCTCTAGGATGTTTTGATAATAGTAAGGTTCGATCATAAAGTGGTGCGAATAGTTTCATCAGCGCACGCCACCTAATAAAGGCACAAAATGAACGCCATTCAACTCTTCTTCAATATAACCATCTTGCTCACGTCGAATTTGACGAAGCATCTGAACATTCTTTCCACAAGGTATTAACATACTTCCACCGATTGCTAATTGATCTAATAATTTTTCTGGTATGTTTTCAGGGGCAGCAGTGACGATAATTCCATCAAAAGGCGCGTGTTCACGCCACCCGTCTATACCATCATCGTATTTGTATTTTACATTTCGTAATTTCAACTCCCGTAAACGTGAACGCGCTTTGAGTTGTAACGCCTGGATACGTTCAATAGTAAAAACCTGGTCCACCAACTGCGCTAGAATTGCTGTTTGATACCCTGAACCAGTCCCTATTTCCAAGACACTCTTTAGTCCACTATACGATACTAATGCTTCAGTCATTCGTGCAACAACGAAAGGTTGAGAGATGGTCTGGCCGTGACCAATAGGTAGTGCATCATCTTCATATGCGCGAGAGGCTAATGCTTCATCAACAAAAATATGCCTTGGTGTGTTGCGCATTACGTTTAAAACAGCGTCGTTTTTGATTCCCCTATCTTGCATTCGCTTGACCAACCTTTCACGAGTTCGTTGCGATGTCATACCAATACCTTGTAAGCGCGTATTCATACTTTGATTGCCTCAACCCAATCAGAAATAGTTTTAAGCAAATGATGCTGTGTTAAATCAACATGCATTGGTGTGACAGAAACATAACCTTCTTTTATCGCATGGAAATCTGTTCCCGGTCCTGCATCCTGTTCTGCCCCAGCAGATCCCACCCAATAAATATCTTTACCACGCGGGTCCTTATCTTTAAATACTGGTTCCGCTTTATGACGATTACCTAAACGAGTTGACTTAAATCCTTTAATCTCTTCTCGAGGCAAATCTGGCACGTTAATATTCAAAATGGTATCTGATGGTATGGGGTGCAATTTTATCTGCTCAATAATTTCTCGCGTTACAGTTGCTGCTGTCTGGTAATTTCTCCCCTCCCAACCTGTAAGAGAAACTGCTAACGCCGGTAAACCAAGAAAGCGTCCTTCAATGGCAGCAGCAACTGTACCGGAGTAGATAACATCATCCCCCAAATTTGCACCAAAATTGATACCAGAAACAACCATATCCGGCTCTTCATCTAACAATCCGGTCAGTGCAAGATGAACACAATCGGTTGGCGTTCCATCCACAGAGTAAATCCCATCTTCCACGAGTGTTGCTCGAAGTGGATTTTCAAGTGTTAAAGAACTGCTTGAGGCACTTCGATTTCGTTCAGGGGCGACTACATTCAGACTCTCACAGATTTTTTTCAACTCGTGCGTTAACACGCGGATACCAGGAGCCAGGTATCCATCGTCGTTACTGATTAATATTTTCACCTTATGACGCTCAATAAGTTAGTGGATGGATAAAATAAGAGGATCGACAACACTCCGAAAAAATACCAAGCGAAAAATCGCTCAAGCCTCAATACAGGAATTCATTTTAAACACAAGTTCAATTTAAATATCTATGATTGAAATTAATTCTGACTATACCACAAAGTCATATTAATGCTAAGCTGCTCGATTATTCAGCGCCTAATTGAAAGAGTACTAAATCAAAAATTTAGACTACCGTATTGTATGAAGAAAAAAAGTACCATTTCTCAAGAAGACCAAAATCTATTCCGTTCAGCCGTCAGTGATTCGAAGCCACTAAAACCTCAAAATCGCGTTCATCACAATGTCATACGAAGACACAATAAAGTGATTCAGGCCCATTTAAAAAATGACACAGAAGAGATTTATCGTATTTCTGATTTTATTGACCCAAGCGACTATTGTACAAGCGATCAACAGCTCAGCTTTAAGACAACAGGCGTCCAAAACAGGCAATTCCAGAAGCTTAAACAAGGTCAAATAATGATCGAAGAAATTCTCGATCTTCATGGCTTAACAATCGAGCAAGCTAGAAAACGCGTTGATTTATTTATCACAGATTGTATGAAATGCCATCTACGCTGTATAATTATTATTCATGGCAAAGGTGGGCGCGGTAAGCCACCCATGATAAAAACAATGGTCAATCATTGGTTGAAACAAATAAATGATATTATCGCATTTACTTCAGCACAACCTTGTGATGGCGGCACAGGCGCAGTTTATGTACTACTACGAAAATGACCTCTGAAATTGAATGTTTAAAAAATCATTAGACAATCAGTTATTATGCTTTATTATATTTTTCCCCTTGAAAGTTCATTGAATTGACATGAAGTAACGATTTCAATAATACAACTATGCCAAAGAAAATTATCAAACGCTATTTACCAAGTGAAGAAACACTTAAAAATAGCAAATCACTTGGTGTATTCGGCCGCACGATTTTCGCTTCCGACTTATGGCATCTCAATAAGCGATCTGTTAGCAGCGCTTTTTCAGTTGGCTTGTTCTGCGCCTTTATTCCAGTCCCATTTCAAATGGCGATTGCAGCTGGCATTGCTCTCTTTATCCGAGTAAACCTGCCGATATCAGTGGCGTTAGTTTGGCTAACAAATCCTATCACAATTACCCCTGTATTTTATTTCGCTTATCTTATAGGCGCATGGACTTTAGGAACACCGGCTAACGAATTCCATTTTGAGCTCTCTATTGACTGGCTTAAGGACGGTTTTTTATTAATCTGGCAACCGTTATTGCTCGGCTGCTTTATCTGTAGTACTGTTTTGTCTATTCTTGGTAATATTATTGTACGAATATTGTGGCGTTTGCATATCATTAAAAATTGGCAAAACAGAAAGCTGAAAAGAAATAATCGAAAATTAAAGCAGATTAATCACTCAAGTAATGCCAATGAATAAACCACTTCTCTTCATTATTGCTATCTTATTGACAGCATGTGATCAGCATACAAAACCTCATTATATACTTGATGACTCCCCCATATATCATTACCAAGGTGGGGACCAACTACGTTATAACGTACTCGATATTTCATCAAATAGTGGCGAGGATACACTCGGAGTCTATTCATTGAATTTTAACAATACGACTCAACTGCGACCTTCAGCATCATTCCAAACAGTTGATGATAGTTTTAGTTCTAATGAAAATTTCTCCCCACCATTTATTACGCGCCACATAACATATAATAACGAAGGTGACATGGAATTAACGGCCATCACAACTGGCGGTGAGTTATTCTGGCTTACAGAAGACAAAGTTACCTCTAGTGCGATTTTATATTTCGCGCATACCGAGGAAACACCAAAAAGTTACTCCACGAGTAGAACTCTTCAATCCTGTGATGCAAACAACTGCGAAAACAGTGGTGAAATTACAGTCGAATACGCTTACAAAGGCAGTGAATTAGCCAAAACACCCTATGCCGACTTTGATACCCACATTATTAGCGTAAACATTGAAATAAACATTACCCCAAATGCCCTATCTAGCACTGATAAACTATACAGGCTATCAGGAACAGAGTGGGTATACCCACTGCTTGGCGTTGTAAAATATGAGTACGATGTTACAAACGGCTTTGATCAGTTAAGGCTTATAGGCCATCTATCTCAAACAAATATCAACATACCAGAAGCGCTAATTCAGTCTGAATAACGCTGTTTATGAACCGCTGCCATTAATTAGCTAGCTGTAGTATCACGCTGCTGATCAAGAAACTTCTCAATATCTTTCTTCAGATTAGATTCAACTGAACTAATCTCTTTTTTAGATTGTACCGCTGCTTTATTTTTTTGCTCAATCAACGCTTTCTCGTCTGCTTGACCGGTGTAACACTCTCTGGCGAGAAGCAACGATTTGCGAATGTCAGAATGCCTATCAAGACCATTCCATTCACAAATTTTATCAACTGCCAATGAAAAAGCCTTATCAACTCCGTGTTTATCGATACTTATTGTTGTGAAACGTGGACTTTTTTCATTTGGCACCTTAATTCGCAGCTTGAATTCCCAGGCAGGTGTGCGCCCCTTGCGCTGGTTTAACACTTTACTCAACCCAACAATCTTTCCATCTGCATGAAAATATCGCTCTTCACTAATTTGTTGCCGTAAGAAAAAAGCGTTTTGCGCAGTCTTTAGACGATTATCAATCTCCAAGGCTTTTTCGTAAGCCTTAGCAGGATCATTTTCGATTCGCACATAATCCTGATGTTCATTACCTCCCCAGGCACGGGTAATACGGTAATACTCTCTTGTTCCATCTTTAAATAGTGTGATACTCAATTACTTAACTCCAACATACAATCATCCCAGAGATTATTAGTCACGATATTGCCATTGATGTAACCCCTTTAATATAGAAAAGGAGTCTTGATTTCATGGAAAATTCAATCCGATTTAAATATAAATATGCTTACACATGCTGTTTTTTTACAAATAACGCAAGACTGCTGAAACAGACCGCTAAATTTCAACGAATAATTAGATTGTTATTATTATAAAAATTCATGAGCAACTAGATAGCACCAAGAAAAACTTGACGTTTCCGTGAAAAAACAGGGGCATTTATATATTACTACGCATTATTTGAACAAATATGATTAGCCATAACGCTAATCAGTGACAGATAAATCATACTAAAACATTTTATCATCAAATAATAAAAATAGTAGCAGCTTTTTAATAAAAAATAAAATAAGAGGGATAAAAAATAATTGATAAATCGATGTTTTCCCTCACCCTCCCAATTGGCACTTCCTGATTTATTCAAAAAAATCACTATCGCTATTCTTTCGCAAAATCTTGAAATTTTCATGTTTTAAACCCACCGGATTTCGAAATTCACTCCTCCTCCGACAAATAATCATTTTACAATGAACTGGCATCTAAATCGCTTTACAAAATAATTACTCGCATTTATGTAGTTTTCATCCGGCGGACTAAAATACAAAGATCCATATTTAGGCTATGCTATACCTTTAGTATCTATAATTGATTTGTGTGACCAATACTGATAACTTTTTGCTACCATTTCCTACGTGAGAGATTGTATTGTTATGAATGAGTGGACAGCTGATTTCATTACACCAGATAGCGCCCAAAACCTGCATAATCTTTTTCGGATTCGCGCAGAACGCTCGCCAAACAGCATCGCTTACCGCTATTTTGACGGCAACAAACGTGAATGGTGTGAATATACATGGCAACAGTCTCTTGATCACATCAAACAATGGCGTACCAGCTTAATTCATACTGGTATTACAAGAGGTGACTCAGTGGGGATTATGCTGAGGAATTGTCCTGAGTGGATTTTTCTTGAACAAGCCTGCATGGCTGAAGGGATTATCAGTGTTCCTTTATACCCCAACGACAGGGCAGATAATGTTTCTCATATCACCAATGAAGCAGAAATAAAACTGATTTTGATTGAAGATCAAATTCAATGGAATACACTGCAGCTAGCTCAGGGCGATTTCGAAATAATTCCTACGGTCATTAGCTTATCTGAAATTAATCATGCTGAAGACTCTGCAATCAAATGCACGTGTGTTGAAAACTGGTTAGAAGCCACGAAAATAACGCTGACCGATAAATATAAGGATATTGATCCACACTCTTTAGCAACAATTGTCTATACTTCTGGAACGACAGGCCGACCGAAAGGTGTCATGTTAAGCCACTGGAATATTCTCAATAACGCCTATTCCGGAATTAACTCAGTCACCGTCTATCAACAAGATCTCTTCCTGTCATTCCTCCCTCTTTCTCACACGTTAGAAAGAACTGTAGGCTACTACATTCCAGTCATGACAGGGGCCACTGTTGCTTTCAGTCGTTCCATTCAACAATTGGCTGAAGACTTATTGCAAATTAAACCTACAATTCTCATTTCTGTCCCACGTATTTATGAGCGGGTATATGGAAAAATTATTAACCAGGTGGCAGAGAAATCACCAATTGCAAAAAAACTATTTCAATGGACTGAGCAAATCGGCTGGGAAGTTTATGAACATAAGCAGGGAAATCGCGGCGTAAGTTGGCGAATGATATTCTGGCCTATTCTTAATGCCCTTGTTGCAAAAAAAGTGATGGCCAAACTTGGTGGCAAGCTTCGTTTCAGCATCAGTGGTGGCGCACCTCTTCCTGAAAAAATCAGCCATCTGTTTATTGCGTTTGGACTGCGAATTTTACAAGGTTATGGATTAACCGAAACAAGTCCAATTATCAGTGTGAACCAGCTGGATAATGACAAACCATTAAGTATCGGTATCCCATTACTTGGTGTGGAAGTTCGAATTGCAAAAAATAAAGAGCTGCAAACTAAAAGTGAAAGCGTCATGCTCGGTTACTGGAAAAATGAAGAGGCTACCAAAGAGATATTTACTGATGACGGCTGGTTAAAAACCGGGGATTTAGCAAAAATGGAAGGTGATCACCTGTACATCACAGGTAGAATCAAAGAAATATTAGTGTTATCCAATGGCGAGAAAATTCCTCCGGTGGACATGGAAATCGCCATATGTATCGACCCGCTGTTTGAACAAGCAATTGTTATTGGCGAAGGGAAACCCTTCCTGTCAGCCATCATTGTATTGGATAAAGAGCAATGGATACCAGTAGCAAAGTCTTTTGGCTTGAATCCTGATGATACAAACAGCCTTACAAACTCTCAGTTGCGCAATTATGTTACTAAAAAGGTAGCTGATTGTTTATCCGATTTCCCAGGATATGCTCAAATTCGTCAAATTACTCTCAGCCTGGAGCCCTGGACTGATGATAATTTTTTCCTTACAGCAGCTATGAAAATGAGACGAAAAACATTGTTAGAATACTTTGAAGGCGATATTAATCGCATGTACGAAGGGCACTAACTTTTAGTTTGTAAAATTACAAATGATCTAGCTTGCTTAAGTGAGTACACGGTTTAATCTGTAATTTCACTGACTGCCAAATTGTTCATGATAGATACGAGTACTGAAATGATCCCTTTTTCAGACGCTGCATGCCCAGCATCACCGACCACTTTGAATTTCGCCTCCGGCCAGGCTTGATGAAGCTCCCAGGCAGTTTCCATTGGGCAAATCATGTCATATCTTCCTTGAACAATAAAAGCAGGTATATGCCTTATAGATTCGATATTATCAATCAACTGGTTTGGTGTCATAAACGCATTATTAATAAAATAATGGCACTCGATAAGTGCTACAGATAATGCCGTACGGGTATGACTAAAATGATCAATGACTTCTTTACGAGCTGCCAAGCTCGCGGTTCGCCCTTCCCAAATAGACCACGCCTTAGCGGCTGCCATTCGTGCGATGTCATTACTTCCGGTTAGAATCTCATAATAAGCATTAACAATATCATTACGCTTATCAATTGGTACTGGCGCTATAAAATCTTGCCAATAATCTGGATAAATTTTACTGGCACCCGATTGATAGAACCACTCAATCTCTTTCTTCCGACACAAAAATATTCCGCGTAAAACCAATGCAAGTACATCTTCAGGGTGTGTTTGTGCATAAATCAAAGCAAGCGTCGATCCCCAGGAACCACCAAATACAATCCATTTATCAATCTTCAGTTCTCCCCTAATAGCTTCAATATCTGCTACCAAGTGCTGAGTCGTATTATTTTCAAGTGAAGCATGGGGTGTTGATTTACCACTACCTCTCTGATCAAACAACACCATGCGATATTTTTCAGGATCAAAAAATCGACGATGGTAAGGTTCTAATCCTGCACCTGGCCCACCATGTAAAAATAAGACAGGAATGCCACTGGGTGTACCACACTCTTCCACATAAAGCGTATGTGTCGGATCAACTTGAAAGTTATGCTTAACATAAGGTTTGATATCAGGAAATAACATGACTGCCTCTTACTCGTTGTGTTTTAGTTGCGTCATACGTTGTTTAGGTTTATCGTTATTCTGACGTATATAATCACTACAAGCAATTTCCATTTTCTTAAGAGATGCTATCAACTGAAGCTCTGACAAATTCCTAAATCCTAAAGATTTAGCAACACGTTGGTTAACGCGTACAGTAAAATATTGAGGGTGTTTTGGCGGAACTAAGGGGTAACGCTGCGAACGAAATAATTGATTAACCACTTCTGCCGCTTCCTTCCCAAAATCTTCAGAAGTAGAAAATACAGCTGCTACTGCCCCCGCTCTAACAAATGCTTCAGAATATCCAATCACTGGAATATTGCGCTGATAAGCCATATATAAAAGCCATTTAGCATTATCTGCCATTTTTTTTATGAATAGTGGCGTTGCTACGGCAATACCTGTTTTATCCAGTACTTGAGGGATCGATGTGACTGCTATATTCTCCTGGTATATTGATACTTTATTCAATTTACTATTAACACTTGAACTAAAACAATTCTCAGTATTATTTAATTCATTGTTATAAGGCGATTCGCCAAAAACACTAACGTCGCCTTGCGGATCAACTAAATTTGCTAGCCCAATTTGTCGCTGAAATGGCTGATCGAGATATATTGCTGTCCGAAAAACATCAAACTCTGTTTGATAATTTTTCCTCTCCAAATTAATTAAGGCCAAATACGTCTGCTGAGGGAGTAAAACACTAACAATTGGCGTTTTCGCGCCTGCGGACAATATCTTCTCAGCCGCTTCTGTTCCAATCGTCAAAATCAAATCATAGGCTGCCGACAAATGAAGGATAGTTTGTTTGCTATTATCGATTTCAGTTACAACAAGAGAACGCACATTCATTAAATCACTTTCAGATGTTACGAGAAATTGCTTAAATGCTAATTCTACGTTTTGATACATAGCTATATCCGACGATTTAATTAGCAATATTTTGTTTTCTTCAAATGCAGCAAAAGTTAATGATGAATTAAACAAAACAACAATTAGAAAAATATATCGTGCAGCCATGTTGCCAACTCCTCCTCTCACTTCATTAGATATAAATTATTGAACCCTGCCACACTTCGATTGATGCAAACTATCCAAACTCAACTAAGTATTTTCGATTTATCCTGCTCCTGTTTTAGCGATAAAACTTCAGCTTCTAACCGGTTAAGTTTTAAAGTCACGTTATGCTCGTCATTTTCTAATACCGCTTGCTTTACCTCTTTAAGGATCATCGACAAGCCAGTAATCTGATAATACCCAAGTAATCCCTCCAGTTGATGAATGTATTCTAGCGCTTCGCCAGAATCAAGAGAAACAGTAGATTCTTTAAGATATTTTACTTTTGTCATGATATCGTTATACAGACGTTTTTGCATGTCTGTAGAATCTAGAACATTCACAAAACCTGATTTACCCACATCAACTGGAGACGTATCGACCCATTTATCTAATAACCGCCCCAAACTCTCATTTGAAATAGGTTTATATAACACATCATTAAAACCATAATCACTGAGACTATCAATTTGCCTCAGCATAATATCAGCCGTAAACGCGATAACAGGCACATCATCATCAATCAGCTTCTCTCGGCGACATTTCAAAGCTAGCTCATAACCATCCATATCCGGCATATGAATATCGATAAAGAAGAGGATAAATTTCTTTTTAGGGAGCAAATTTAGAATTTCTTTGCCATTTGAACAACATGTGACTTGGTAACCACGTTCTTCAAGCATTGCACTAATAAGGATAGAATTAAATTCATTATCTTCCGCAACTAATACTGGTAATGCCTTTACCAATTCTTTTTTTTCGTTAAGAGTTCTTTTCTCTGCATTACCTTCAGATGAGAATGATATATCGATAAACTCCACTAATCGTTCGTAGAGTTTATGTTTTCGTATCGGCTTCTCCAGAACCATAATATCTCTACGAATGGAGTAAAGCTTTTTCAATTTTCGATAATTACTACAGACTAATATCAAGCTATTTTTAATATCATATTTTTTGATTTCCTCAAGTATAGACTCTATGTCCTCACTGGATGAACTTTCATATCCCAAGCTGATAACAACAAAATCAAAATACAAGGTGGCATCATTTAATCTTTCATGCAACTCGTTGTTATTTTTCGCCACATATAAATTAACTTGCCAGGATAAAAAGTAATTTCTGATAGCTAAACGAGAGGCTGGATAAAGATCAAACAAAAGAACACTATACCCCGCTAACGATCTACCAGTTATTCCTTTTGCCTCATAGCCAATCTTGCATGGTATTTCAAACCAAAAACTGGAACCTTTCTGATAAGTCGACTCAACACCAATACTTCCTCCCATTAATTCGATAATACGCTTAGATATCACTAAACCAAGCCCTGCCCCCTCATATTGCCGACTTAAGTTTGCATCCAACTGAGAGAATGCTTTAAATAATAATTTTTCCTTTTCTAACTTAATCCCTATTCCTGTGTCATTTACAACAAACCGAATAATAGGTTTATCTTTTTCATTACCACGAAGAGAGACTTTAATGGTTACGGCTCCATGGCTTGTGAATTTCAACGCATTATTAATAAGGTTACTCAACACTTGATTAATTCTCAGAGAATCACCAATCAGTGTACTTGGCACATCCAGGTCTATGAGCAGTATCAACTGCAGCTCTTTAGTTCTAGCTAGAGGAGAAAACATGCTAAGCATATCTTCCAAACAATCCCGCAAGTCAAACGGCGTGTTTTGAAATTGGACATTGGCTTTTTCTAATTTTGAAAAACTTAAAATATCATCAATAACAGTTAACAGTTGAGAGCCTGCATGTTTAATGGTGCGTGTATATTCTTCTAACTCACGTTTATTATTTGATTTTTCAATTAACTGTGTAAATCCGATAACCGCATTAAGCGGCGTACGAATTTCATGACTCATTTTCGCCAAAAATTCGCTTTTAGCGTGGACAGCTTCTTCTAACTCAAATTTTGCATCCTCTAATTCTGTATTTTTTTCTTCTAACGCTTTTACTGTATGACGTAACGCGATTGTGGAAACTTCGATCTCATCTTTCATTCGTCCATGAGAAGCTTGAATAGTTTCTGCCATAGCATTAATGCCAATCTGAAGACTACCTAGCTCACCAGTGGCATTTTCATCGGTTCTTGCTTCAAGATTTCCCTTACCAATTGATTCCACCATTGTCGTTAACGATAGAATAGGGGTTGAAACCCGCACGCCAATCCTGATAGCAACAAATATGCAGACGAGCAACACAGCAGCTAAAAGTAATACACTTGTTTGTATTATCTCCATTTGGCGTTGATTGAGAGAATGGTGAGACATTTTAATCTCAACCCATCCCATAATCCGGCTGTTTTTTTCAACTGCCAGATGATCTCTAGCACTAAGAGGTAACAGTCGTGTAGAGACAACTGAAGAACGAAAAGTAGATAGCTCCCTATCAAAATTTTGAGCTGATTGTGAATAATTATTTTTCGAATATGTGTTCAAAACAAGATCTTCATTTTGATCATAAATAGTAACTGAAATCACTTCAGGATCTTGCAGAATGGGCTGGGAAAGCAACTCAAGTAGCTCGGTATTTTGCGTAAATAATCCAAATTCGACGGCAGGCGCAAAATTCTTTGTAATAAGCTCACCTTTATTAATTAGTGCAGCATTTACATCATCAATACGCGTTTTAATTAAATAATAACCGAGTATTAGCGCAAGAAGAATAACAGGAACAATTGCAAGACCTAAAAGTTTTGCTCGTATATCAATATATCTTTTATTCACTTTCATTCAATAAACCCTGAAAATTTATTGCGATAGCGTATTTGCACTGCTTACTCAATCGTTGAGCCATCAATCATCTACCAATTATATGCAACACTAAAAAATCCACGTCTCTCGAAGAGAGTTTCTTTCTGTACCTCAATATAATTATCCAGAATATTTTGTAGAACAAGAGATACCTCAAATTTTTGCTCTTGAGCTATTTTTTTTGTCCAAGAAAATTTGGTATCGAGTCTATCCTGTTCTGGCAACCTATCACCGTCTTGCAACCATTTTATTTTGGACATCCAATAATATGCAAAACTCCAGTTTACATTTGAAAATATTTGATAATTCGTTAAAACACTGATTGTGTGTGACGGAAGCGAGTCAGAAATATTAACATGCTCCGTTGCTAAATTTCCCGTATTGAATCTTCTATGCCATTTAGCACTAGCATCAAGATAAGAATGACCTAAATGAAAAAGGAACTTAGAATCGGGCTGGTAACTAAATTGGCTTTCTAATCCATATGTTTCTGCTTTAGTATTATTCCCCCAAACCCAAGGGCTTCCAAACACGCTTTCATTACTAGATTCCAAGATACCGTCAACGATACTCTCCCAAAATATTTTGACATCAAACGTTAATCCCGATATTGGTAGTAGATACATATACCCAAGTTCTATAGAATCAAGTTTTTCCGGGGCTAAATCACCCGCACTAATATGAACAGGAACCCCAGGTGGATTTCCATCAACTTGGCAGCACCCCAAATAAATGTGATTTTCTAATATGGAAGGTGTGCGAATAGCATGAGTAGCGCTTATTCTAAACATGTGAGAATTGGAAAGTTTTGAATTTAATGCAATTCGCGGGGAATAATAGATACCAATTTGATCGTTTCTTTCAACCATTAAACCTGAATTCATCACCAGCCAATCGTGAATATACCATTCAAGATTGACAGCAGCTCTCGCACTTCTATCAGACTCATAACCTTCTTTTGATAACAAATATTTACTCTTTAAGCGGTCAAGACGGACACCTCCACTCGTTA